>PVMK01115138.1_pt1 | contig 90466 bp, 89 predicted proteins | sample 1853481 | NCBI WGS metagenome assembly PVMK01 (sample SAMN08533507, study PRJNA380276) | Marine sediment metagenome, whole genome shotgun sequencing project.
CTCAACGATCAACGGCAGGCGGCTCGAATTCGGTGTCTCCGGCCTCTTGTACAACAGTGATGTGTTGCTTTATGACCGGCAATCCAAGTCGCTGTGGTCACAGATTAAGCAAACTGCGGTCACGGGGCCGATGAAGGGTACGAAACTCCATGCAATCCCTCTGTCCCATACGACCTGGCGTGACTGGCAGGTGCGTCATCCGAACACGCAGGTGTTGTCGACAGACACGGGGTTCCGCCGCAATTACAAAGTAAGCCCTTATGGCGACTACGCCCGAAGCAGGGGTTTGTATTTTCCTGTGGCAGAGGAAAATTCACAGTACCGACGCAAGTCAACGGTTCTGGGGCTGGAGATCGGCGGCCAATTCAAGGCATATCCGTTCGATGAACTCAAGAAAGGCCCGGAACGATTTACCGATGAGTTTCAAGGGCGGCGTTTCGAGGTCATATACGACAAGAAAAATCAGACGGCACGAATCGTAGACCCTGAAGGTAATGAACTGCCAACGTTAATCGCGTTCTGGTTTGCCTGGTACGCGTTTCACCCTGATACTGAGATATATACGGCGATTTGACTGTTCCGCGAACGAGCAGGCTAAATCGATCAATATTCCTCAACTTCGATCTCCGGATGCACTCTCGGCATCGCTACGCGGAACCAGATGAATGGCAGCAACGGATTGGGTAGCCAGTACATCCATGCGAGATTTTTTGACCGCCGCCCCTGATCGAGATGCAGGTCCATCCAGACATAGAGAAACTTGTAGATGCACAGGCCCGGCACGTAATTCACACGAAAGCGATCTGTTTTCAGGTATTTTCGGGCGATGTAGAGATTGCCTTCAAACGGCGTGATGCCCCAGCCTAGCGGCCCTTCCGCCAGCAAAGTGCCCGTGTCTTTGTGTCTGATCCGTAAATTTTTCATTAGTTAGCCCGTAGTACGGCGAAGCCACCGATGGCGAACAACAAGAAATAGGACGACCGAGCAAGATCTCGACATCATCGTGAAAACTGACCGGTCTTACTCGTTATTTATTACGGTCAAGGGTAACACCAAGCACGCCGGCGATGCGTACCACCAATCTGTTTGGGCGTGTGAATTCAAGGCAACGGCTTGATTTCTCGCGGTGTGCCTATCTCTTGCTCTCCCACGCGTCGATTTTTGTGATGAATGACGCGGGACAGTGATGTTCGGCAACGGCACGCCCGGATATCTTTCCGAACAAGTGAGGGATTGCTCGCATCTCACAGCCCGGTGTCGCGATGATTGCGGACAGAATAAACGAAACACCCAGGTGCGCGAAGAAGTACACGAGCCATGCCCAAAGTGCTGCACCAAATAATGGATGATCCGCTGTGCCAAACGCCAGCCAGGCCATTACTGCAAGGAGAAGCGCGGCGGCAATTGAAAGGTAACTCGGCCATCGACCCCAACTCTTGCCAAAACCAATATTGACAACGTAATTGATAATAATAATTGCAGCAAAAACCAGTAAGGCGATATTGGGCAGTACAGATACGGGTGTCTGGATGATGTTCTGGATATGGAGCACCAGTACGTATAATGCATAAAAGCACGCGAAGCCCAACGACATTCGAACCAGGCGACCAACCGGTCCTGGGGGTTTGAGTGTGCCTTCATTCACCAGTTGCAAAGGATCAGATTGTTTCATGTCGTGTCCTCCTCCGATATTGATGACGACATCGTTACGTGAACCGAAGAAAATCGATCTGTGGCCAACAGGCGATTTTCCTCAAAATACTGAATTTGATGCGGCAGCCTGAATCCGTCTGCCTCTTTGTAATCGGAATACTCGACTCGGAACTTTTCATTGCCTTCTGCATCGATAAGGGCAGTTCTAAAGGCATCGCCGGTATGACTGTCGACATAAATGTGCCAGGTACGGCCGTTGCTCAGTTCAGCTTCCATGATCCAGGGCAAACGGTCGCCAATTTTCTTCATGCCCAAGCGCGAAACCTGATGGCCTTTGTCCTTCCAGTCTGTCATCCAGCCGTCGAATTCGTAGGATACGAGAACTTCATCCTGGAATGAGACGGGCAGGTCGAGCTGAGGCCCTTCGCGGTTCAAGACAGCGCCATCCCAGCTGAGCAACGATTGGCTATCAGCATCGCCATCGCCGACGCTGCGCTCATATTGATACGGCCTGTGAGTTCTCAACGTCAGCGGATATGAGCGGCCACCGGTTTCTGTCGTGCCCTCATAACGAATCGACTCGATGCGTTTGAGCGTGCGGTATCCGCCGCGACTTGCGTGATTTTGCCGGATCATCACGCTGCGCGGTTGCGCAACCCGCATAATCCCGCCGTCGCGCTGCTGGAGTGCCGCAACTTTGGCTTCTTCGGTGGCCGGTGGCAGTTTTGCCAGACGCGCGTTAACTTCGGCAGCAAACCGCTCCGCATCAAGCTTTTTATCGCGCGGCAGGCTCGGTAGCTGGTGCTCCCAGTAATCCGGATACGGCGGCGGTTCTCCTGTTTCCCAACGCGCTCCCGGCTCGTAAACGAACCAGACGTCCCAGGCATACATCGGGATATCCAGTGTTTCCTGAAATTCAAGGCCTGTATGTCCGTTTGGATCCCAATAGTGGGTTACGCGCGGCCCGGCAAGTAACGGAATAGAATCGATAACATGTTTTTCTTCTGCACCTAGGGTTGGAACGTGGATTGCCAGCGTGTGAATACGGGGATCGTTCTGAATGGATTTCACGATCGATTCATTCAGGTCATCCATGCCGCGCAGACAAATGCCGCAAGACGGCCCGACGATAAAGACCAGGCGAATCTTGTCCTGCATGGCGCTAAAGTCAGATTTGATTCTCGCCAGGCTCTCATCAACAACGTAATAGTCCGGTCGATCTGATTGAAACACTTGCTCCTCTGACTGCTCCGCCGAGCAAGCCGTCAGCGCCAGAAGGATCGAGCAACTTAATGTCAGTGGTAATTTCATTTACGCAGTGCCTCCGGTGTCGGATCGACAAATAACCATTGCAATTGATCTGCAAAAAAAGCGAGGCCTATCAGGATGGCTGCAAGCCACAAACTGCCTTGCAGCCATAGTGAGGGCCGTGCCGTACAAAGCCCGGCGTCGCAAAGTTTTTTGCGTGGTGGCCCGTACACCCGCCAAAACGCCCATAGCAACATGACGACGGCCAGACCCAATATATACGGGCGAAATGGTTGCCACTTCGCCATCGCGACAGCGCCGGAAACACCAAGCAAGGCGACAGCCCAGGGGCCAATGCAGCACAGGCCGATAAATGAAGCGATGGCGCTAATGCCAATCGCGCTGCCGCTTGTCGCCGCCAGCTTCTTGTCTTCCCTCATCGCCTGATCACCTTAGGAGCAGCCATCGCCGAGTTGCACCGGCGGGCATTTGACGGTCCCGTACGAGCAGAAAACACAGCAATCGCCGGATTTTGGACGGAGCAGCACGCCGCAGCCCGTGCAGTCGTAAAAAAACTGGCACGCATTGGTCGGCATGCGCTCACCTTGAGTATGACCACACTCGGGGCAGGTAATTTCAGAAAATTCAATCACTTCGGGCATCGGCCTTCATTCCGGGGCTTGCGGTCAACTGTGCTCAGGATGTATCCTAAAGCCTGTAGTAACTACAAGGTCAAGGGCTATGAGAATCGGAACGCTGGCGGCTGCATGCAACTGTCCGGCCGAGACTATCCGCTACTACGAGAAAATCGGTTTGTTGCCGAAACCGGTACGAACTGCGAATGGTTATCGCAGCTACGATGATCGTCACCAAAAGTGGCTGCAATTCGTGCTTCGCAGCCGTGCACTCGGTTTTACCCAGGACGAAGTGCGGCGTCTCTCAAGTATCGCCGATCAATCGCAACCTGTATGCGCTGATGTACATCAATTGTTGGTTGAGCATATTGTTGACGTTCGAAAAAAGCTGCTGGACCTCAAACGAATGGAAAAGGCCCTGGCACGCCTAAAATCGAAATGTCAGGATGGTACGTTGAACGACTGTCCGGTTATCGATGAACTGATGAATTGAGCAGAACGCTGCTGGAGCAGAATGGTATCGGTGCAAAATTTCTTGAGTTTCTATTCAGACATCCGTCTTTCGCTTACGGGGTAGTTCAGTACTCTGATTGACCACCAGTTTTCCGTAATTTGATTTTGTCTCGGCTGGCTTGGCGACTATTGATGGGGGCCTGTTTATTGGTGAATTGCCGCTTTCAGTTTGACTGGCCGGCGTGAGGGAAAACCTCTCCGGTGCATCAAATCCACGAAAATAGCGAAGAAATACTGGATTTATCGGCATATTCGACGAAGGATTTAACGTACTGTGGTCTCAAACTTATATACCGGAATTTAGGCGGCTGGCAACTTTGGAATTGACCCAGTTACAAAGAGACAAAGCACTCTCGCGCCGGGTCGCAGCGGGCGATCAGGCTGCATTCGAGGAGTTCTTTCGCGAGTATTTTCCACGCCTGTATCGCTTTACGCTCGCTCGCGTCAACAATGATGAGGCGCTCGCTGAGGAAATCGTACAGCGAACTATGTGCATTATCGTCCGAAAAATGGACAGCTATCGCGGCGAAGCCTTGTTGTTCACCTGGCTGTGTCAGATTTGCCGCAATGAACGATCAGCGGTCTTTCGGCGACAAGGGATCTATGCAGAGCGAAATGTTCCACTGGAGGACAATCCCGCCGTCCGGGCTGCACTCGAGTCACTTTCGGCTGATCTCGATAATCCGGAAAGAACGCAGCATGCCGGCGAGCTGGCACGATTTGTCCGCGTGACACTGGAATATCTGCCGACGAAATACGCCACGGCGCTCGAGATGAAGTATATCCACGGCTGCAGTGTCGATGAAATCGGCGAGTATCTGCATATCAGTGGCAAGGCCGCGGAATCGGTACTCAGTCGGGCACGTGCGGCCTTCAAAGAGGGTTTTCGGTCCTTATGGGATTTCGAACCGGAGTTTCTACTGGATTAGGTTAACCAAGACTTGAGCGATTGCGGTAGACAGGTAAATACGATGAACACATACAGCGACATGGGCGACGAAAGAGTTCAAAACGATGCCGAGGGGCAGGACGATGCAGTCGCGCAGTTAATGAAACTGGCGGGGCCCCGGCCATCGATTCCCGCGGATCTCGAATTGCGGGTTCATGGAAAAGTGGAACAAGCATGGCAGGCTTCGCTACCACGTCACCGCGCAAGCCGATGGGTGGTACCACTGGCACTTGCTGCAAGCATCATTGTCGCCGTTATTATCAACATACGTCCAACTGACATGGCCTCGCGGACACTTGGCACGGTCGCACGTGTAGCGGGTGGAGCTGCTATGTCTGTCGGCCAGACTGTCAATGAGGGCGATATTCTACGTACTGCGGCCGGTCAGGGCATCGGCGTCTCGCTGCCCAGGGGCTTGTCGCTGCGAATGGCCGCAGAGTCGAAACTGCGATTCGACGGGCCCGATGATTTCACCCTGCTATCGGGGCAGGTCTATGCAGATTCCGGGCAGCAGATCTATCGTGACCGGCACATCACCATTCATACCACTGCTGGGTCAGTGACGGACATTGGCACACAGTTCGCCGTACATTTCGACGACAATGAACTGGCAGTTGCAGTGCGCGAGGGGAAGGTCGACATCACGACCGGCCTGGAAACTCATACCGCGCTGGCAGGTGACAGGCTCTCGGTAAGAGCGGATGAGGAAATTGTCGTCGACCAAATAACCGCAAACGACGATTCGTGGGATTGGGCTGTGGAATTGGCACCAAGTTTTGATATCAACAACAAGTCCCTGCTGGACTTCCTCAAATGGGCCGCGAGGGAAACCGGCAAAGAGCTGGTCTTTACGAGTGACGAAGCGCGAATGGCAGCGATGAAATCGAAACAGTACGGGTCAGTGTCTGATTTCACGCCACAGGAAGCGATAGAGGCCGTTCTTTCAACGACTACTTTCGACTATCAAATAGGCGATCACCAAATCATCATCGGCAGGTGATCGGGCCCCGCCCGGGCTAACATAACGACCTGATATTGGTTGCTACCTGACGATCGATTATGATTGCCGCATGCTTAGCAAGGCACGCCTGGGTGCACTTTTTTTTCTCGTTTTCGCATTGCAGAAAGGCGTCGCCGCCGAGACAGTGTGGCAAGGTGTCCCGCTGCACGACTACATACAGGCCTTGTCCAGCCAGCAGATTCGGATTATCTACAGCAGCGACCTGGTACGCGCTGAATATCTGATTCAGAAAGAGCCGACGGCAAAGGATCCAATTGGGGCTCTGCGCGAGGTATTGGAGCCGTATGGCCTGGAACTGACAGAACGCCTGTCGGGCACTTACCTGATCACGAAAAGCCGGTTTGAAGCCGGGGCCGGAACGGTGTCACTAAGAGTGATTAAGGCCGGTGAGTCGACTGGCATCGACATGGCACGCGTATTTGTCGGCGGTGATCTGTCGGGTCACACCGATGCCTCGGGTAGGCTGATATTGTCCAGCCTGAGCCCCGGCACCCATAATGTGGCCGTCTCGGCCGACGGATACCTGGACTCCGCAGGCACTGACGTCACGGTCTCACGGTACTCGCCCGCTTCCGTCGTTATCACGCTGAATCCGGCATTGCCGCCACTGCCGGAAATCGTCGTTACTTCCAGCTTGTACAATCTCAAATACGAACACGCCGGCTCTCATACATTTCTTGACCGGGAACTGACGACCAAATTGCCCGATATCGGCGATGAAGCCGTTCGTTCGATCGAGAGGTTGCCGGGCACAGCCAACGGCGGCGTGTCGACGCGTAGCCACATTCGGGGAGGGTCAGCCAACGAAGTATTGTTTATGCTCGATGGCTTGAGATTATACGAGCCATACCACCTCAAGGACTTTCATTCTATCTCGACAATTGTCGATCAGAGTGCGATTGCCGGCATAGATTTCTACTCGGCCGGTTACCAGGCGCGTTATGGCGACAGGATGAGCGGCGTGATCGACATCAGTTTGCGGGAGCCCGTTGCGGACAGGTATACCGAGCTGTCAATGAGCTTTTTCAGCACATCAGCGCTGTCCCTCGGCCGATTTGGCGATCGAGGCCAGGGCGACTGGCTGGTCTCGGCAAGACGAGGCAACCTTGATCTGATAGCTGACATCGCGGAAGGTGACTATGGCTCTCCGAGATACTCCGACTTTCTGGTGCACGTCGGCTGGCGACTAAGCGACCGGACACATCTGAGTGCAAACTCCCTCATTTCGTACGACAAAGTCACGATCTCCAAAACCGATACCGGTGAGGACGCCGACGCGCAGTACAGAAACACCGTGCTCTGGTTGAAGGCTGATTCCGACTGGAGCGAAAATCTGCAAAGCAGCACAATCCTGTCGGCATCCAAAATCGACAACGCACGAAATGGTCAGACCCAATTGCCGGATACCATTTTCGGAGTGCTCAGTGAATCGCGGGAGTTTCGAATTGCTGAATTAAAGCAGGACTGGCAATACAGTATTTCGGATAAGTGGATGCTTAGCGCCGGATTCGATGTCAGGCGCCTGGAGGCAGACTACAAACATGAATCATCGCTAGCCATTTTCCCTCCATTCGATCAGATACTCGACAATCAACCACTGGTGGTACGAAGTATCGATACATCACCGAGCGGTGAGCAATATGCCGTATATTTTGAATCGCGTTGGCGGCCGGCCAAAAGACTTTTTGTTGATGTTGGTGCCCGATGGGACCAGCAAACCTACACGATTGCCGATAACGATGACCAGGTCAGTCCCCGTCTGAACATCCTTTATTTGCTTGGCAAAAATACCGAGCTGAGGCTGGGATTCGGCCGCTTCTATCAGGCACAGGAGATTAATGAGCTGCAGGTCGGCGATGGGCTTACGGAGTTCCTGCCTGCGCAGCGCGCTAAACATGTTGTCGGCACGCTATCACATCGATTCGCTTCGGGCATGGATTTGCGACTGGAAGTCTATCGAAAAACCTACGAGTCATTAATTCCGCGTTACGAAAACGTTTTTAACCCGCTCGTTTTGATTCCCGAACTTCAGATTGACCGGGTGCGCGTTGACGCCGACTCGGCGGTTGCCGATGGAGCCGAAATCATGATCAGCGGTGAAAGTGAGCGCAAAGGATTACTTTGGTGGGCCAGTTATACGTGGTCGGAGGTTGAAGACACAATCGACAATGGCAAAGCAAGGCGAAGTTGGGATCAGACGCACACACTAAAAGCCGGGCTCAACTGGGATTGGGGCAAATGGAGTTTTAGCGCTGCTGGAATTGTGCACACCGGCTGGCCCAAAACCGATTTGATAACAGAGACGATCACGAACCCGGATGGATCCGAGGAGGTGATTGCATTCACCACACCCCGTAATAGTACCCGGCATGAAATATTTCACTCTCTGGACGCCAGGGTAAGCCGTGATTTCAATGTGTCCAAAGGAACGCTGACAGGGTTTTTTGAAATCACAAACTTGTATAGCCGTAACAACCCGTGTTGCACGCGTATCTCCCGCCAGGTTGACGCCAACGGAACCGAGTTCATACAGGAAAATTCCGGAAACTGGTTGCCGCTCGTGCCGTCTCTTGGTGTAATTTGGCGCTTTTGACGACAGCTGACGCGAGGGATTGAATCAGGGGTTCCGCGCAAAGATCTCGACGTGCCGATACCTTGTTTCTCCTGCGCTCTTGACACTCAACGCAAGCGGTCTTGGCGGGTGATAGAAGACGATGTTATCTATGATCGCTTCGCCTTTGCGGCACCCCGGCTGTACTGACGAGTGAGGCGCAAGGTACCACTGCTGGCGGTGCGCAGTGCCGAGTTCCACCAGCTTCGCCGGGTCAAAACAGGGCTCGACCAATTCGTCTGGCAACAACAAGCGGCGACTCAGCCCCAGAGATAACCAGGTTGCCGCATCGTGACTTTCACCGTCCTTATCACCTCTGCGATAACCGAAATGCACCGCAGGTGCATCCCACTGCAGCAGAAATTGCTCTTTCCATGCCGCAAAACCCAGTGTTTCCCTTGCAGACATTTCGGCCTTCGCCGCATCGATGATGGCGCGGCCGGACCGAAGGTCATCGATTTGCGGAAAGACCAGAAGCGACCCACCGATCCACATCGTGGCCATAACCGCGGCAAAGCCTGCTGGGGCCCTTTTTATCTGTGTTGCAGCAACAATGAACAGCCCCAGCAGGCCGATGACGGTGAGACGAAGCCAAACATCCCCTGGTATCTGAAAAGAAGATAACCAATCGGTCGACAGGAAAGGCTCGAGATGCGGGTAGATTCCGATCACGAATAACAGGGAAGCAAACGAGAGCGACAGCGCAAACAATACTCGTCTGGGACCTCTGCGCTGCATGATCCGTGAAATGTGGTGTCCGGCAATCAAAGCAAGTGCGGGCACCGCAGGGAAGATATAAACCGAACGTTTACCTTCACTCAGAGAGAAGAATAGCAGCATGAGGAGTATCCAACCGCCGAGCAGCAAGGTACTTGCATCCCGCGCCTTCAGATCCCGCCTCCAGGCCGGAATCAACCACGGTAACAGAAAGGATACCGGCATCCAGAGCCACGGAATTGCGTTTGTGAAGAAGTACCAGGGCGGCTTGATATGCCCCCAGGCATCGGCATATCGTGTCATGGTCTGCTTGAGCAATATATCGTCGCGATACTGAACGAGATCCGCTGCCGCCGCGCCCGTCGTCGATAATAACATCGGCACAAGCCAAATCGCGATCGCCACAAAAAAAGCAAATGGCGCATACAGCCACCTGCCACCGCCATTCATTCGACTTACGGGCCAATCAAGCTTTAGTGCAAAGATGTACGGGATGAATATCAAAAAAGGCAAAAACCCGACGCCCTTTGTGATGACCCCCAGACCCGCGGAAAAACCTGCGATTGTGTACCAGCGCCAATCCGGGCCCAGTAACAGATGTCGACACAAACCATAAAGAGCAAGTGTTGTCCAGAAACACAATAGACCGTCGATCTGTCCGGATTTCATCTGCAACGGAAACTGCATCGTTGCGAGCAGCGTGGCACCAGTCCAGATAGCAACTTGTGGATTCCAAAGACGCCTGGCGAGGTCGGTTACGAGCCACAGTACGCCTAAACCTGCGAAAAAAGCCGGCAGCAGAAACGCCACACGCAAGGAATCGGTTATGGAAAGGAGGGCGGCAACCAGCCAAAAAAACAGTGGCGGCTTGTCAGGGTACAGCACGCCACCAACCCTGGGAATTAACCAAGCGCCGCCCTCGACCATATCCTTGGCAATCAAGGCAAATCGTGGCTCGTCCGCAGGCCAGGGATCACGTAGCCCCAGGCCCGCGGCCAGGACTATCGCCGCGACCAGCAGCAAGAGAAAGAGTAGCTTGTTGTAGCTCTGGCTCATGCAGCTTGAGCATGCTCTTGCATACGCAACCAGACGTTTCGGAGATAAATGAACGCACCTGTCGACTGACCAGCAATGAATACAGGATCTCCGAGATGGATGGCGTAAGCGAGCAATACCGTGCCGCCGCACAGGCTCAGGTACCAGAATGCCATCGGTATCACACTGCGCCTCGCCCTTTCACTCGCCAGCCATTGGACCAGAAAGCGTGAAAAGAAAAACGCCTGGCCAACAAATCCGACGGCTAACCACAAAAGCTTCGGATTCATCTCTTATATCCTCCGTCTTCCAAGCCACACAACACCGAACAGATCGACAATGCCGACCCAAAGCCGGTTGTTAATTCCGTACTTCGAGATGCCATGCCGGCGTGGACGGTGATTCACCGGTACTGATTGAACTGATCCACCCTGGCGTTGTGCCAACGCCGGCAAAAAACGGTGCATATGGTCGAATGCCGGCAACTCAAGAAAGTCGTCTCTGTAAAAAACTTTGAGGCCGCAGCCCGTATCCCTGATACCGTCACCAAGCAATTTCGAGCGAACGGCATTTGCGATTCTGGACGATACCAACCGAATCCGTTTGTCCCGTCGTCTTCGCCGATCGCCTACCACCATGCATACGCCTGCTGCAATTTCCAAAGCAGCGAAAAGTGCGGGGATGTCGGCCGGGTCATTTTGGCCATCGCCGTCAAGAATGGCGATAATTGGTGCGCATGCAGCCTTGACGCCCGTTCTTATTGCGGTACTCTGACCGCGATTGCATTCATGATTTTGTATTCGAAGCGACTTGTTAGTTCGCAGCAGATCGGCAAGCTCATCGCCCGTTTCGTCTGTACTCCCGTCATCGACGACAACGATTTCATACCGAAGGCGTTGTGAAAGAGCGAGTCGGATTTCCTCGATTAATGATCGAATATTGCCGCTCTCGTTGAACACGGGAATGACAACGCTCAGTTGTGGCAGCGTGCTCTCCATTTTATTGCCGGCTACTGTGCGCTCGCGAACCCTGCGGCTGCCGAGATCTGCGGCAGCGAAGCGTCCGCCACCGGAATTTTGGCGATCAGATTCACCGCTGCTTGCTCTGCGACAAATCCAAAATTCACAGGCTTCTCGCGACCAGTGTCGTAGGCGTAATCGATTTCGTCACTGCCTTCCCAGGCGATCGTGCCGGTTCGACTGTCCCATATTTGCCAGGACAGGCGGATACTGGCCAGCTTCGTGTCGAACAACCGTATACCAACCACACTCAATCGTCTGTTGGTGCTCTGTGAAAACTCGGCCAACCCGAGCAATCCGAGGTAGCGGGCACCGCTAACCTCGCCAACCTGCCGCAAGGTTTCCTTCTCGAGGATTCCGGTGACCTGATAGTCTTCCACCATGCTCTTGTATTCAGCGGAAAGATTGGCCTGGTTGATTGAGGAAAGCACTTCGGCGAGTCGTACGACGTGCAGGTCTTCGCGCTGAGCAGCTATTGCGTCTGCAAATGCCAAAGCCAGCGCCACACGATCAGCTTCCTGCCCGGTCGCCGAAACCGGGGTAAGAAATCCCAACCCCTGGTCCCGAAACGCATTAGGATCCAAAGAAAAATCGATCGAGTCCGTGTTGGTCGATAGCTGACCCGTAGCGGCACAGCCCCCCAACAGTATCGATACACAAAGAATTCCAATAGGCCTGATTGACACAACCTTCTCCTTGCTGCAGGTTCCGGTTAGATGCTGCAGCCGACAAGATCCTTCGCAGATACTTTGAGCCCGCCTGCTGGCTCTGGTCAACTCAGACCCAAGTCTCGAATATCCGGCCCGCAGAAGCATGTCTGCAAGAATATTTCTGGCGTGTCCAGCGTTGCCGGGATGGCTTAGGCGTCGCGTCGAAACATGTCGAAATCTCCTATATAGAATTCTGATATAAGGTTAAAAAGACCGAGCAGGCTGTGTGAAAAAATTTCCCGCGGAAAAGGCAAGATAGAACTTGATTGCGACCTCTCCATACTCCGGAATTACGTCGGAAATACTGTCGCACGAGAGGTCAGGTTTGCCAGAAACCCGGGATCGTCTGGCAATAATTGCGCTGTTGTAGCAATCTTGCGGGATTGAGCAGTGACTAGTCATGCGCCCTGCAGGGGATCGATCTCGATCGGCAATCGCAATGCCGTCAATTCGTTAGTTTGTTGCTTAACCCTCTGCCTCGTGACGGAACTCGCCTACTAATTCTTGATGAGTCTGCGGTGTCACCTGCGCATAGTGGCTGAAGTCCATCGTGAAACTGCCTTCGCCAGCGGACAGAGACTTCAGTCTTGAGTGATAAGACTGTATCTCCTTGAGCGGGGCCTGACCGGAGATTTCCATGCAGTTGTTTGGAAGGTTGTTGGTGCCGCTCACCATCCCTCGCATTCCGGCAAGGTCGCCTGTGACACCACCCATGCAATCGCTCGGCACGGTAAAAGTAACGGCAACGATCGGCTCCATGACAATCGGCTTGGCTTCGCTAACTGCCTCGAGGAAGGCTTTCTTACCTGCTTGCACAAAAGCGATTTCCTTGGAATCCACCGCGTGATGCTTGCCATCGTAGACGGTGACTTTCACGTCTTGCATCTCATGTCCAGAGATCGCGCCCTTGTCCATAATCTGACGAACACCAGTTTCTACAGCGGGAATGTACTGTGACGGAATCGATCCGCCGACGACCTTGTTGGCGAACTCGAAGCCAGTGCCTGGTGGCAATGGCTCCACCCGCAGGTATACCTCACCGAACTGACCGGCGCCGCCGGTCTGCTTTTTGTGTCTGTGGTGGCCTTCTGCCGGTGCCGTGATGGTCTCCCGGTATGCAATGGATGGCAGCGCCGTATTTACCTGCAAGCCATAACGGTCCGAGATCCCGTCAAGTACTGTGCGCAAGTGCATTTCACCCAGGCCACGAAGAACGACTTCGTTCAATGATGCAACATGTTCCAGCTTGAGGGACGGGTCTTCCGCCTCCGCTGAGTGAAGCGCATCTGACGTTTTTTGTGCATCAGCATCGTTGGCCGGCCTGATTGCCAAGCCGTACATAGGGCGCGGCAGGCGATTGTGCTTCAGATGGAAGTGATCCTCGTCATGTGAGTCATGGAGCACGGCATCGTAGTGCGCCTCATCGACCCGCGGTATCGCACAAATGTCTCCCGGTACGCCGACATTCACCTTGACGTGATTGCCACCATTAAGCTTCAGGAGTTGCGTGACCTTTATGGGTTTGCGGGCGTCCCCGACAAAAAGCTGATTGCCTGTTCGAATCGATCCCTGATGAATGCGCAGAACAGCAAGTTTGCCTTTGAATGGATCGATATTGATCATGACCACGTGGGCGACGACATGCTTGTCCGGATCCGGCGTGACGGGTACTTCCTCGGCGCTGTCACCCTCACCTTTATAGAAGAGCGGCGGGTTACCCTCGGCAGGGTTGGGCATCAGGCGCTCGAATATATCGAGTAACTCTTTTACGCCGACACCCGTTGTAGCCGACACAAAACAGATCGGCACGAGATGTCCTTCCCGCAGCGCCTTCTCGAAGGGTGCGTGCAACTGTTCTGGCGATAATTCATCGCCTTGCTCCAGGTAAAGTTCCATCAATTCGTCATCGACTTCCACTACCTGGTCAACGATTTGTGTGTGCGCAGTATCAATGTCGCTGAAAGCAGTATCAGCACCGTTTGGCTGAAAAAAGCAGTCAACGACAGCACTGCCACCGGTGGTCGGTAAGTTGATGGGCAGGCACTCCGGGCCGAATACCGCCCGAATCTCATCGACAAGCGCGCCCAGGTCCACGCCCTCGGCATCAATCTTGTTGACGATGATTATGCGACAAAGGCGCTGCTCTTTTGCGGCGTCCATCATCTTGCTCGTAACTGTTTGTATGCCGTTCTCGGCATCGATAACGATTGCGGCCGTCTCAACGGCGGGCAGGACTGCGACCGCGCGGCCAAAAAAATCCCGGTATCCCGGGGTGTCGATCAGATTCACATGTATGCCCGCATGGTCGAGATGGCAGACCGAAGGGTATAGAGAGTGTCCGAGCTCCTTTTCCTTAGGATTGTAATCGGAAACTGTGTCGCCTTTCTCGACAGAACCTGCGTGGGAAATAGCGCCGCCGGCGGCCAGGAGTGCCTCGGCGAGCTGAGTTTTCCCGGCTTGACCGGGCCCAACAAGGCACACGTTACGAATGTCAGCGGTGGTGTAGGCCATTAATTCCTACCTCCTCTTAGCGAAAGGTTTGTACCAGCTTACCGCACGGCGAGCGATTGGTCACATCCTGTTACAAGCCTTTAAAATCAGTCAGATATCGTAACCACTATGAACAGGGCGCAGAGCGTTGCGATATCTCCGCCCGATTCTCAGGCGAGCTTTGCTAATATCGCCACCACACAAATCTGACGCTATTCCTGGTCAATACCCTAAATGAGGTCACGTCGTGAATGGATTATCCCTTGTTCTGCGCAAGCACTTGGCAGGCTGTGTACTACTTATCTTGATAATGGGTCTGACTATGTCGGCGCCAGTCTCGGCAGAGACCATTGCCATTATCGGGACAGGTCAGGTGGCGAGTGCACTGGGCCCCCGTTTTGCCGAACTCGATCACGAAATTGTCTATGGTTCGAGGAACCCGTCGCGAGATGAAGTCAGGCAACTTGTCGCACGCACCGGTCATGGGGCGTCCGCTACGACTCCACCGGAAGCTGCGGCCATGGCGGATATTGTCGTGCTTGCAGTACCAGGGACGGCTATCGAAATGGTCACGAAGAGCATTGGTGATCTCTCCGGCAAGATAATTATCGATCCGACCAATGCGCTGCGGCGCGGGGACGATGGGTTTTTTGAACTTGGCGTCGAAACGTCGAATGCTGAGCTCATTCAGGGATGGGCACCGAATGCCTATGTCGTGAAAGCTTTTAATACACTGAACTGGAGAACCATGCTTGACCCTGAGTCCGCCGGTGGCCCGGTATCGATACCATTAGTCGGCGATAGTGCCGAGGCCAAGGCCGTTGTCGCAACCCTGGTCGAGGGCATCGGACTGGAGCCGATCGATCTCGGGCCTGTTCGTTACGCCCACTTTGTTGAAGGTATGTTGATTCTCTGGATAAATAACCGGTACGTTCGTCGTAATCCATTTGAATTTCATCTTCGGAAGGTACAGATGAAATAGTTGCAAAAGTAGCGCGCCTGTTTGATAGCATTAAATCATGAGTAATCGCCTGGGCAATCTTTTCAGGCGCCAAATGGCGGTGCAGACCGAACGTCAAACGGCGGTGCAGACCGGACGCCAAAACCCGGTATTGTTATCTACCGTCGATAAGTCCTCAATAATTTACGATCAGATCCCACTGAAGAAATTTATCGGTGATGACACGAGAGCCGTGCTAGCCAGGAATCTGTACCTTGACATTAATGAGATTTGCAATTCGTTCGATCCTGTAGTGACCTGCCGGGAAAAACTCGCGGCCAAAATGATCAAATTTGCGTCGTATCAGGTCCTCGTAATCCCGCCGCCACCGGAGAATGATCCCAGCGGTCTCCGCTCGCAGCCCGGAATAACCGGCGGCCTTAAGGAACATCTTGGTCAGATCGCCAAGACCAACGGTAACCTTCGTTCGGAGATCTATGGGAAAACGGAATCTCCGTCCTTAGATGTCATTTGGGACCTTGTGCAGCAATCTTATTGGCAATCGTACTGGTTTCTGGAGACGTTTAATTCTGCGCGCCTCGAACTTGGTGATTACAACAAAGACCGTGACTGGTACATGCCGTTCAAGCATGCGGCGTGCGCGAATTTTGAACACATCTATCGCAGGGAAATAGGCTTGGCGCCTGCATTCGATGAAGACATTGCATCGCTTGCGCCGACTGCATATTCGATATTCACGGACATCGTATTATCGGGCGCGAAGGATCCCGGTCTGGAATGGCGTGACTATTACAAAGACAGCAATATTCCAATTCCGAATATCGACCAACAAGTTTGTTGGCCACCCAAAGTGAAAAACTGTTGAAACGGTTTGTTATTGGAGTTCTTCACGTAGTTTTCCATCACGGCCGATCTGGCGCTGGTACGGTTCACAGCGACGGTGAAACCGGATTATTGGTTCTTCTTCCATACTGCCGTGTCATTCTCAGTCACGCCTTCGATGATGATATCCCCGCGCCGGCATGGCGTGATCAGATTCTCGTCATCACAGACAGGCAGATCCTGTAAGCGCTTGTCGTGTCGATCCCGCAAGAAGTCCTTCGGCGCCGGTTCGTCGGACAAGACCTCCCATCCCTCGGTTCCCGCAAAGAACTGATCCGCTTCGGACCGGGAGTCAAATACCTGCGAATTTTTCGCAGTCGGCAGGCAACCAGAGTCTTCTTTGTTGACGATAACGTTGTCGAATCCGTCCCGATAGTCGATCAACTGCTCCAGCACCTTTTGGCATTCGACTTCGTCAATAAAATAATATTGCACTTCCTGCTCCTGGCAGACGGTTTTGCCTTCCGGCGCGACACACTCGGCCAGGGTCAGGACAATTACTTTGATCCAGGCTGCGTCCATGTTTTGTCTCCTGCGAGGCTGTTTCGGTAGCGGCGAATATCCGTATTATGATGTATCACCGGCCAAAGCGCCTACAGGAGCATTGCTGATACCGGCCTAGCCGAACGTAGCCCTGTCCTCGAACACGATGCCATGAGCGAGCGTCTTGTGTACGGGGCAGCGTTCTGCGATCTGAGCCAGCCGCTTCTTTTGCGCTGCGTCGAAATCTCCGGTGATATGGACGTCGCTGGTGATCTTCTCGATAAACCCTCTGTCCGGAATGTCGCAGTCTTTGCAATCGTCGGCATGGATGCGCCCAAAATCATATGTTGCGCTGACGGACTGAAGCGGCAGCGATTTGTGCTGGCAGTACCATGAGATTGTGATGCAGGTACAGGCGGCCAGCGATCCCAGCAACAATTCGTAAGGGTTCGGGCCGGTATCCGTACCACCTGCATCGACCGGTTCATCCGCTGCCCATTCATGCCGGCCATTTGACAGTCGAACGACCATGCCTGAGGTGAGCGTTGCAGTTATACGTGTCATCTTCGATTCTCCACAATTCCAGGCCGGCAAATATGAGATACGCGCCTGCGGCGTAGTATATGGGACACCCACAAACTAATCTGTGGGAGCAACTGAAATGCTGCGGACGGTACTCAGCTTTTGATGTGGCGGCCAGACACCTGGGTCAAACAACGATGATTTCGGTCGGAATCGCTGCTAAAGCCACGCCGAAAATGCCGAGGCTGGCTGGTACGATAAAGTCACCGAAGCAAGCGAGGATCCGGAATCCCGCTACACCGGGTATGAGCCCATTGGTCTCATATCGGTAGTGTTTAGGCCGGTCTGTATAGGGTAGGTTAAACTGGTTCCGGTCGATTGAAGTCGTCCACGGCCCGTCGCAATTGCAGGTGGAGGGAGATCAATGCACAGAGAAGCAACCCAGTTTTACATTCCCATACTGCTCGCGATCATGCTCGCCGCCGCGCTGACTTATTACTGGCTGGAAATAAACCGGCCAAGGCCCGTGCCAGAGCCAGCCACTGTGCCAGCGCTTGTCGAGCCGCTGGTGGATGAGCCGACAAGCCCGCTGCATCCATTTCCGAGGATCGAATCTCCCGAAGCGCCGAGAGGCGAGCTCGTACTGCTGCCCGCGCTTGACCAGAGCGACGAATATCTCAAACTGGCGCTGGCCGACGTGCTCGGTTCGCAATCGTTGGTGAAAATGCTGGCGGAGACCGACCTGATCACTCGGATGGTCGCCACCATTGACAACCTGCCAAGGGATCATGTTGCGGAACGGATCAGGCCGATCGCCGGTCTTGCCGGGTCGTTTGATGTCGAGGCGAGCAGAGACAATATCGAGTTCACGATAAGCCCCGACAGCTATCGTCGCTACGACCTGCTCGTAGATATGGTGACTACTGCCGACCTGAACGAGCTAACCGAGGTCTACGGCCGCTTTTATCCCCTGTTTCAAAAAGCCTACGTCGAGCTGGGCTATCCGAATGCCTATTTCAACGATCGCCTGGTCGCGGTAATCGATCATTTGCTGACCACCCCGGTGGTGCAGGACCCGATCAGCCTGGTCAGACCTCATGTCTTGTATGAATTTGCCGATATGGACCTTGAGAGCTTATCGAGCGGACAGAAGCTGCTGATACGAATGGGCAACGAGCACGCCACCCGAATCAAGGCAACATTGAGAGAATTGCGGCTCTTGATCGCGGATCAGAACTCCGGGACCTGAAGATTACTTGCCAGGCGAAACTGGTTTCCGAGCTAATTTCTATAGTCCAGCGGCGGGCTTCGGTCGCCCAACAACGCTTCGTAGACAAAGTCCTCGCCGCGCCGATCAATGAACTCGGCTCTGGCGGCGTCGCGCAGTTCCGGGTTTTCGAATAGTTCAATGGCGGCGAGTGCGAGGGTTTTTGCCGCGACCTGTGTGCCTTTGAAACCAATGCTCATGCCACTGGCGGCAACTGCCTGCCAACTGTGCGCCGAAGTGCCCGGCACCCACGTTGCTACTCTGAGTCCCGTAGTCGGTACGGTCATCGAGACGTCGCCAACATCGGTGGACCCGTAACCAAGTCTGACTCCGTAGGGCTGTATTTCCGCCTGCGAGCCCAACCGGAACTTCGGTTTCACCAAAGTCGGATACAGTTCCTGGGCAAACGCTTCTTCCCGTTCGTTGTACTCGATGCCACCGACTTGCCGGAGCTTCTCGTCCATCATCTTCGCAAGCGTCTCATTAATAAGAACAGGGTGATTGCCGTGGATGATTTCCCAGTCAACCTCTACGCCGGTTCCCTGGGCCGCGCCCAGCGCCGCCTGCTCAAGACGAACCCACAGTTCTTTTACGGTTTCAGCTTCGGGATGTCGCAGATAGTAGAAGACCTCCGCAAAGTCCGGCACGACGTTCGGCGCATTGCCGCCACTCGTGATGACGTAGTGGATACGGGTCTCCTGCGGCACGTGTTCACGCATCATGTTGACCATGTAATTGAAAGCCTCGACGCCGTCGAGAGCAGAACGCGCTTTCTCAGGGGCGCTCGCCGCATGGGCCGAGACGCCGCGGAAGCGAAACTTCGCTGAGCGGTTCGCAAGGGTTGTCCGGGCACCCGCCCAGTTTTGACCTGCCGCATGCCAATGAAGAATGACGTCTACATCATCGAAAGCCCCGTTTCTGACCAAGTAGACCTTGCCGCTGCCACCTTCCTCAGCCGGCGTTCCATACAGGCGAATGACGCCAGGCGTGCCGGTCTCTTCGAGCCAGTGCTTGACGGCAATTGCTGCACCGACAGAACCGGCGCCGAACAGGTTATGTCCGCAGGCCTGGCCCGCGGTCTTGCCCTCGATCGGGCTCCGAATCGGTACGTCATCCTGGTTGATTCCGGGCAGGGCGTCGTATTCCGCGAGAATACCGATGACCGGCCCCTCGGTGCCAAAAGTTGCTACGAACGCGGTGGGAATTCCGGCTATTCCAGCGTCGATTTCAAATCCCTCGGCGGCCAGCGTCTCCTTGATCAAGGCGCTGCTTTTCAATTCCTGGTAGCCGACCTCGGCGAACCCCCACAAGTCTCTGGCGAGCGCCGTAGTTTGTTCATATCGGGAATCAACGAAGTTGATAATGTCGCCGGCCTCAGCGGCGGCGGCGTGGATGGGGAAAGCAAACGGGATGAGCGCACAAAGTAGTGTCGTCTTTCGGTGCATCGGCGGTTCCTTCGATAATTTTTGTTTATAGTACAGACGCGACAGGCCCGCCGGCAAATAGGAATTCAGACGAGGCTCAGAGTGTCTTCAGTTTTTTATCGTGATCTTGGGCATGACTACCCCGTTGCTGTTCGCGGGGAGGGCATGTACCTGTATAGCGATTCCGGCGATCAGTACCTGGATATGAGTGGCGGCGCGGCGGTTTCCTGCCTCGGTCACGGCCACGAGACGGTCGTTGCTGCAGTCCAAAAGCAGATCGGCGATCTGGCGTTCGCTCATACGGCCTTTTTCAGCAACGAGCCACAGGAAGAGTTAGCCGACAGATTGGCATCACGATTCGCGGAATCGGGCGCTCGAATCTATTTTACTTCCGGCGGTTCCGAAGCGAACGAAACGGCGCTGAAACTCGCCTGGCAATACTGGCAGGCAGCGGGTCGCCCGGGCAAGACGACCGTCATTAGCCGGCAATTCAGCTATCACGGCAATACTTTGGGCGCATTATCGGTCACGGGCAATTTGTCCCGCCGGGTGCAATATGAGGGTGTTATTCATGACTGGCCGCGCATCGCGCCCTGTTATGCGTATCGCCACAAGAAAGCCGGCGAGGCCGAAGCTGACTATGGACGTCGTGCTGCCGATGATCTTCGGCGAGCGATCGCAGAGATTGGCGCCGAAAAAATAGCAGCGTTTATCGCCGAGCCGGTTGTCGGCGCAACGCTCGGAGCGGTTCCACCGGTGGACGGCTATTTTCGCGAGATTCGACGAATCTGCGATGAGCATGACGTCCTGTTTGTCGCCGACGAAATAATGTGTGGCTCGGGGCGCACGGGGAGTTTCTTCGCTCATGAGCAGGACGATGTGCTGCCCGACATCGTAACGATGGCCAAGGGCCTGGGCGGTGGGTACCAACCGATCGCCGCGACTCTCGCAAGAAAACATGTTGTCGATGCTATTTCGTCTTTGTCGGGCGGTTTCAGGCACGGTCACACCTACATCGGGCACGCGACCGCCTGTGCCGCCGGCGTTGCGGTACAAAGATGCCTCGACGAACAGAAGCTGTTGACGAAGGTTGTTGCAATGGGCCGGGAACTTTTTCACGTGTTGCACGAGTCCATCGGCGATCATCCAAACGTGGGCGATATTCGCGGCCGCGGCTTATTCGCCGGTATTGAAATCGTTGCCGACAGAGAAACAAAAGAGCCGTTCGCAGCCGAGGAAGAACTGGCGTCGAAGATCAAAGCAGCTGCAATGGATGCACGATTAATCTGCTATCCGGGCGCGGGGTCGGTCGATGGAAAACGCGGCGCCCACATACTGCTTGCGCCACCATTCATTGTCGAAAGGAAACACCTTGATGAACTGGCGGGCAGGCTCGACACGATATTCAATACGGTCTTCGATGTATGACGGGCAGGTCTGACGCCAGGCAAGAAGTTCCGTTTATTGTCATGTCGGCGCCCAATGGCGCACGCCGCGGCAAGGCAGATCACTCAGGGATTCCGTTGTCACCGCGGGAACTCGCGGAAAACGCACAGGTAATTCTTGACAGTGGAGCATCGATACTTCACCTCCATGTGCGGGGCGAGTCGGAGCAACACACACTGGATCCACAAGGTTATCGCGCGGCCATCAGTGCCGTTCGCGAGCAGGTCGGAAATCGCCTGGTCATACAGATTACGACCGAAGCCTGCGGGGTTTATTCAGCAGAGCAGCAGATGGCGGTCGTGAAAGAGTTGAAACCCGAGGCAGTGTCCATCGCCTTGCGCGAGCTCATACCGGATCCGGACATCGTGGGTAACGCCAGCCGGTTTTTTGAGTGGCTGCAATCGAACAAGGTAGTGCCGCAATACATTCTGTATTCGCCGCAGGAAGTCGAGTGGTTCGAAGGTTTGCGACAACGTGGAATATTTGACGATGATCTGCCATTCGTTCTTTTTGTGCTTGGCCGATACGGCACGAACGATTATGGCGATCCCGGGGACATCGACGCATACCGGCGCGCGCTGGGCGATGAGCGTATTCCATGGGCAGTCTGTTGTTTCGGCCCTCTGGAAGACGTGGCAGCACAGTACGCTGCAAGCGCCGGTGGCCATGCACGGGTCGGATTCGAGAATAATTTGCTGATGCCTGATGGATCCGAGGCGCCCGATAATGCAGCGTTGGTGCGGCTAGCCGCCGGGCATGCGCGCTCTGCCGACCGGCGGGTTGCTACGGCGGATGACGTCAGGCAATTATTCAGATGAAGCTAATCGCTTGCGTCTTCGGCGACGAGCCATGGCCGCAGTACCGGCGGCAGTGAAGACGCGCAAGTACTTGTTCGACAGGGCGCTGCTTAGTTCCCGATAAACGACAAACAAGCCGCTTCCGATTATGACAAGCGCGCCTGTGACGACCCATCGGTCGGGGACTTCATGCCAGATGTAGTAGCCGGCAATCGCACCGCCGATCAGGGCCGTATATTCGAACGGCGCAAGCATCGCCGGAGAGGCACGCCGGTAACCGCCGATGATTCCAACCCAGGCGGCAGAAGAGCAGACACCGGCAAGCAAGAACAACATCCATCCCGAAGTAGTTGGTGCAGACCAGTTGCCCGGGAGCAACAGGCCCGAAAACAGCAAGGGGCCGGTAATGACATACACGGACAGCGAGAAGCTCGTCTCCGTAATGGACAGTTTCCGAGCGGTTATCGCCAGACAGGCGTAGCAGAAGGCAGCCGCGATAATTGCAAAAGCAGCGGGCGTCATCAAACCGGCACCGGGACGCAGGATAATAAGCACGCCAATAAAACCGAACACGACGGCTGTCCAGCGCCGCCAGCCAACATGCTCACCGAGAAACGGGACGGAGAGGGCGGTTACCATCAGCGGTGCGGTGAATCCCAGGGTCAACGCATTGATGAGCGGCATGCGCGCCAGGCCGAAAAAGAAGCCGAACATTGCGCCAGACGCCAGCAGCGTGCGAAGCAAGTGCCATGGCCATACTCTGGTTTTCAGGCTATCGAAGCCGCCGAACCGGCGCATCATTGCAAGGAAAATCAGCAAGCCGAAAATGCTTCGCAGGAAAACGAACTGCGCCAGCCCATAGTCGGCGAGTAATGCCTTCGCACAAAGGTCAAGGCCCAATCCACCCGCTACTCCAAAAAGCAGGAACGCGATGGCCGTACCAGTCGAATCGCTTGGTGGCTGCTGTGACATAGGAAATGGATGAGTCGGTGCCGGGCGATATGTTGGCACACATGTCCGGGCAAAGAAAAGTGATTTTCAGGGCCCTTTTCTGTTACTCGCGGCTCGCCACTGTACCGGGAACTGCGCGGCTTCCGGGCCGCCGGCGCCCTTGCTTAAACCTGAACGAACGATGAACGATTGTCTGGCAAAAGTTCAGTCGTGATTCAGCGCTTACAGGGCCTAATGGTGACAAGGATGTTGCTCACGGATAACAGGTGAACGAGATGATTGCTGTAAAAAGGAATAACAGCCTGCACCGAAGAATCTACTTCGGAATTGTTTCAGCTATGCTTTTTCTCAGTGCTGCGAGCACCGGGCTGTCGGCGGCGGAAGCTACGGCAACGGCAGGCGATACGGATGAAATCAGAATTTCGAGGAGCCTGCGCAATCCCGAGCGCGAGCGCGAAAAGTATTCGAAACTCGAGAAATCAGACGATACTTATAAAGCGCTTTCATTGAGCGGGACACGATCTTCACCCAGCGGGCAGCAGAGCGCCGGGAACGATTTCTGGTTTTATACTGCCGATGTCGTGCTCTTCAATGACGACGACTTCGACGGATTCTACTGGGGCATCGATCTCCTTTTCGATGCAGACACCTACTATGAGGTCGCAGATGTCTACGCGGTTGTTTACCTGAGTTACGAAGGTGGTCCCTGGAACGAGTACGCGCTCACCGACTCGTTTCAATTATATGGTGCGAGCGCCGACGATGAATACGTGCTGGTTACGGAGCTCATGTCCGGGTACCCGACGGGATACTACGATATTCTAATCGAGCTTTTCGATTCCTTCGATGGCGCGTTCCTGGCCAGCTATGGGCCCGAGGACACATCAGAGCTCAGTTTCCTGGCACTGGAAGATTCGAACAGAGACGATCCGCACTTCGACGATCAAGTGGTGATTAGTCACGGCGGTGGTGGCGCGACCAGTTGGTGGATGATCTCCCTGATGCTACTGTTGCTGCTTGGAACTTCATTACGAAACGATCGCAAGCGTCAGCAGAAAGCTCAGATCCGGCGAAGCAAGTTCAACTGACTTAACGCAGTTGATGCTCGATCGGATCGAGCGGCATAACGATACGCTGAACGCCTTCATTACGGTCACGGGCGATCTCGCGCTCGAACAGGCACGGAAAGCGGACGACGAACGCAGCCAGGGAAAGGACTGCGGACCACTTCACGGCATTCCAATTGCGATCAAAGATCTGTTCGCCACCAAAGGGATTCGCACGACCAGTGGATCGAAGTTATTCGAAAACTGGATTCCGGATTACGACGCTGCGGCGGTGACGCGCATGCTCGACGCAGGAGCAGTGTTGCTTGGCAAAACGGGACTCCATGAGCTGGCTTACGGCAATACCAGCATTAATCCTTTCTTCGGGGCGGTCCGTAATCCCTGGGCGACCGACCACGATCCCGGTGGTTCCAGCGGTGGCTCCGCGTCCGCCGTGTCGGCGGGACTGGCGTATGCGGCATTGGGTTCCGAAACAGGATGTTCGATTCGCCAACCTGCGCACTGCTGCGGCATCGTTGGCCACAAGCCAAGCTATGGTCTGGTCAGCACGGCGGGAGTACAGCCGCTGGTCTGGACTATGGATCATGTCGGGCCGCTGACGCGCAGCGTCGAAGACGCGGCATTGATGCTTGCCGCCCTCGCCGGCCACAATCCGGATGATCCTTACTCGGCGATAAACGCGAGCGTGGACAACTTTGATTGCTCGGGTGCCGGGCTTGACGGAACGGTAATCGGCGTTGTTCGAAGCTTCTTCTTCGACGGCTACACCGACGTAATCGACGTCGTTGATGCTGCACTCGAAACGCTTCGGGAGCTGGGTGTCAAGCTCATCGATCTTGAGCTTCCCAACGTCGAACAGGCTTCCAGGGAGGCCCGCGTGACTTTTGCCGAGGCACTCGCTGTGCACGCTGACAATCTTGAGCAGAATCCGGAGGGATTCAGCGAAGAACTTCGCGGACGCCTGGCCGAGTCGGAAAGCATACCGGCAAGCCGGTACGCACAAGCGCAGCACTTTCGCCGCCAATTCACAAAAGAGTGTGAAGCGCTGATGTCGAAGTGCGAAGTTTTGCTTGCGCCGACCGCGACTATTGCCGCTGCGCCGATCAACGACAGGCCGGAGGATTACCGGCGGCACGCCTGGAAGAACACCGGCATCAGTGATTTCACGGGTCAGCCATCCGTCTCGATTCCCTGCGGCTTTTACCGCTAAGGGACTTCCCGTCGGCATGATGTTTCACAGGCCGCCTGTTTGAAGATCGGCAAGTGCTGCAGATTGCCCATGCAGTTCAGCAGGCAACGGATTGCGTACCGAACTCCACCCGATTTCTCATAGGGCCGGGAATCGCCCGTCAGGACGGGCTCCTACAATTTTTGAATCGTCCTTGCAGCACCAAGGTAGGAGCCCGTCCTGACGGGCGAGCTTCTCAAGAAGCGGGGCTCTGGATTGGTGCAGACCGTGATCCCGAGATTCTCGCGGTCCGCATGACTTTCCTGCCCCAGGCAGAGAGAGTATCGAAGTAGGCGTAAAGCGCGGGTACGACCAGCAACGAGACGATGGTGGAAAATGCAAGGCCGCCGATAATTGCGCGGGCCATCGGGAAATACGGAGGTCCGTCGCCGCCGACCTGAGTGGTGCTTACAGCCAGCGGCGTCAAGCCGAGGATTGTTGTCGCTACTGTCATCAATATCGGTCGCAGTCGATCCCGGCCCGCTTCGACGATCGCCTCATTTCGCGGCACACCTTCCTGGCGCAGGTTGTTGATGTGATCGACGAGTACGATGCCGTTATTCACGACCACACCGATCAATATCATGATGCCGATCGACGCCATGAACGAAAATGTAGTACCCGTCGCTGCAAAAAACAGAAACACGCCGAATATCGAAAACGCGATCGAACCCAGGATGATCGAAAATGGGAACAGCAAAGACTCGAACACCGCGGCCATGACGAGAAAAATGCAGGCAATGCCCAACATGATGTTGGTCGCCATCATCTGCTGCGTTTCATCCTGCTGGTCAAAACCACGCCCAAACTTCCAGCTGTAGCCAGGCGGAAGTTCGAACTGCTCCATGAGGCTTTCGACCTTTGGTCGAACCAGTTCCAGACTGGAGTCTTCGTCAAGGTTCGCCGAAATTACTACAGCGGTCTGGCGGTCAACGCGCTGGATCGTGTCAGGTGCATAGCCAAGATGGAAATTAGCCACGGTCCCCAGCGTGATTCGCCGTCCGTCTGCTGCATAAAGAGGCAGGTTGGCCAGTTGCTCCACGCTTTGCTTGTCGCTGTCCCTGAAGGCCAGCCGGACCGCGACTTCCCCCATATCACCGCGAAACTCGCGCAGATTCTGGCCGCGCATTGCGATCGCGATCGATCCTGCGATCTGCTGGACGGTAAGGCCGACCGCCGCGGCACGTACCCGATCAACGTGTACACGGACTTCACGCTCGCCGGCTTCACCGTCGGAACGAACGTCCTTGAGTCCTTCGACTGACTCGAGCGCGCGCGCGAGGTTAGCAGCGAGTTCGTTCAAGCGTGCAGTTGAATCACCCGAGACCTGCAGATCGAATCCCTCGCCTCCGCCCTGCTGGTCGAATTTGAAACTCGGTTTTCCGATGGCGATGACTGGCAGGTCTGCCTCGATACGCTTGATGATTTCCTTTGTCGAAAGCGTTGCGACGTCTTCATCGGTTAGCAATATGGTCGACTCGGCACGACCCTTGTCGTAGTAGCTGTAGATCGAGCGAATGTTGAATTCTTCCTGGTGGGAGAAAAGGTACTCCTCAATCCTGTCGACCGTGGCCTCTATTCGCTCGAGCGGATGCTGTCCGTCGATATGGTACGGCATGAATAACCGTCGTCCCGATTCCTGCGGGAATGCGTCGAACTTGACCAGTTGCAGCACTAGCGGCATCACTCCGATAACACATATGAAGATAATGCCGCCGAAGGTTTTCCACGGATGAACCAGAATCCACTGGAGGCTTCGCACATAACGCTTGGTCAAGCGAACCATCAAAGCCTGGCCTTTCGGCTCGGGCCTCAGGGCGACGCGCGCGGCCAGCATCGGTACCAGTGTCTGTGCGATCAACAGGGAGGCGAGCAAAGCGACAATGATAGTCACGGCCACGTGTGTCATGAATACGGAAATGTCGGTTTTCGTTCCGAACATTATCGGAACGAAGACGATGATCGTCGTTGCCGTGCCGGCGATGACGGCAAGGCCAACCTCATTGACACCTGCCAAAGTCGCTGCCTGGGGTTTATCGGGATGCATTGCACGGTGACGGAAGACGTTCTCGGTCACAACGACGGCGTTATCCACCAGCATGCCGACGGCGAGCATCAGCCCCATCATGGTCAGCATATTCAGACTCAGCCCGGCAAAGTACAGAACGCCGAGCGTGATTGTCAGCGAGAATGGCACTGCAGCGATCACGATCAAAGTTGTGGTTACCTGGCGGAGAAACATGTAAAGAACCAACAGAGCGAGAAGTGCGCCAACCATGCCGGCGTTTAGCAGATCGGATAAGGATTCGCGTACGCTGTCGCCCTGGTTGTCCAGGGAAAAGATGTTGATTCCCTGCATTTGCGGCAGGCGGCTGATCTTTTCCACTTCCGCCATTACGCGGTCAGTAACATCCACCATATTTGATCCGGTCGACTTGCTGATCGCCACGCCGATGGCGTACTTGCGGTCAAGATGGCGGCCGTACTCTCTATCGGGGCTTCGCAAGGCGATTTCGGCAACGTCGCGAAGACGTATGTTGCTCTCATCGATAACGATGTTGCCGATTTCGTCCAGTGAGGCGAATTCGCCACGTGGCCGCACGCTGAATCGTTGGCCGCCGTCGGTAATGCGTCCCGCACTGACGGCAAAATTGCTGCGCTCGAGGAGCTGGCGAAGCTCATCAATATCAATGCCATGAGCAGCCAACCGGTCCGCATCGAGCAGAATGCGAATCTCTCGCGGATCGACCCCGTGCAGCTGGACCTGCGATACGCCTTCAAGTCTTTCAAGGGGTCTCTTGAGCAGGCGATCGAGCAGATCGTAGCTGTTCGACAAGTCGCGGTCGCTTGAAATTCTGAGCTGCAGAACCGGCTGGTCGCCCAGCGACCCCGTAAAAATGAATACTCGTCTTACGTCATCAGGGAGTTCGTTGCGAATACCGTCTACCTTGGCGCGTGCCTCGATTCCCTTTACCCCCATGCTTTCATCCCAGCCGAACTGCAGGAACACCTCGGCCTGGTTATCCCTGGACGAGGAGTACATACGCTCGACGCCCGATAATGTTGCCAGCGCTTCCTCAATTGGTCGCGTTATCAGGCGCTCAATTTCTTCTGGTGTTGAGCCTTCGTAGGGAACCTGGATGAAGATCCCCGGGAATTCGATATCGGGAAACTTTTCGAGTGGCAGCAGTCTTGCAGCAAGCATCCCGACCAGCGCGAGTGCCACAAAAATCACAGTTGTCGTAATCGGGCGGCGAATTGCGATCTCGGTATGCTTCATTTCTGCGCCCGGTTAGCCGCCTGCGGGGCTGACCACTTCGCTACCGGCAGCGAGGCTCGACGGCCACTTCTTGCGATCCAGTACAGAATACACAACGGGAATCACGATCAGCGTCAACAGCGTCGATACCAACAGGCCGCCGATCACGGTTATTGCCATTGGCGTTCTGACTTCCGCGCCCTCGCCAAAACCAATTGCCATCGGAAGCAGCCCGAGAGCGGTCGTCAGCGTTGTCATCAGTATTGGCCGCAACCGCGCGCGGCCGGCTTCCATGATCGCCTCAGTCTTCGCGGTTCCACTGCTACGCAACTGATTGATGAGGTCCACCAAAATGATTGCGTTATTAACCACGATGCCGGCGAGCATGATGACGCCGATCAGGGCTACGATGTTAACGGTAGTGCCTGTCAGGAAGAGAGCGAGAACAGCGCCGACCAGGGCCAGCGGAATAGTGAACAGGATGACAAAGGGATGGATAAGCGACTCGAATTGTGACGCCATCACGAGATACACCAGGAACACAGCGAGCCCCAACGCAAATTGCATCGACTGGAACGAAGCCTGCATCTCTTCATTCTGTCCGGATACCATCGCCGTGATGCCCGATGGCATCGGTGTGCGATCAATGATCGACTGCGCTTCGGCGGCAGCTGCCCCGAGATCCCCGTAGCCGAGATTTGCGGTAATCAGGGCAACGCGTTCCTGTGCGATGCGGCGAATTTCCGAGGGTCCACGGGAGACCCTGATGTCGGCTACCGCCTCCAGGGTGACAGGTCTTTCCGCGGTCGGGTTGACAATCAGGTTGCGCAATTCTTCAACGCTGGCATCGCGCGTATCGACACTACGGACCAGTACATCGATTTTCTTGTCGCGCCAGGTGAAACGCGTCGCCACTTCCCCGCGCACATTAGCAACAACCCGGTCAGCGATATCCCGTACAGCAAGCCCCAGCTTGGCTGCGCGTTCCTGATCGAAAACAATCTGAATTTCCGGATTACCTTGCTCGATCGTAGTCTTGATGTCGGTGAAGCGCTCGGATGCAGACATGGCGGTCACGATTGCCTGATTGACTGCCGCGAGGGCGTCCAGATTGTAGCCAGATACTTCTATCTGCAGCGGGCTGGCAAAACTCATCAATGCGGGACGGCTGAACTCGTACTGTACGCCCGGCAGGCGCGAAAGCTCGCGACGCATGATGTCCATCGCCTTGTTTTCTTCCTCGCGCCCGGATCCCGGCGACATCGTGATGCTGAGCGTGCCCGTATTCTCTCCGGCCTCGACCGGGTTTGCGTCCAGCCGGTTACCGGTTCCGGCGACAGAGAAGCTCAGTTCGACGTCAGCGATATCACGGGTGGCGCGTTGCGTTGCCTGAATCGCACGATCCGTCTCGGCCAGAGGTGCGCCCGGCGGTAAACGGAGATCGACGTTGAACTCGCCTTGCGAAAGCTGCGGAATCAACTCGGTCCCGAGCCGCGGGATGAGCAGCATGGTGGCAACGAATATCGCGGCAGCGCCCGAAAGGATTATTGAACGGTGCTTGAGAGACCAGGCCAGCATGCCCGGATAGAAAGCCGCGACGGTTTTGTACAGCCGCTGGAGCAGCCAGCTCGGTGCCCAAAGGATTAACCAGAACAGCCACTTGATCTTGCCGAAAACCCAGGCAAGTCCCCTGACGACAAGCGCGACGATTTTCGTAAACCGGCCCGCCGGCGTGTCCTCTTTCACGTCCTCGTAACGGTAACCCGAGCCCAGCGCGGCCAGCATTGGAATCAGTGTCAGCGCAACAATAAGGGAAAAAACCAGCGCAAAAGTGACGGTCAATGCCTGATCGCGAAACAGTTGTCCCGCTATGCCGCTAATGAAGACCATCGGGAAAAATACCGCGATAGTGGTAAGTGTTGCGGCGATGACGGCGCCGGAGACCTCAGCAGCTCCGTTTCTGGCGGCCTCCAGGGTGCTTTCACCCTGTTCTCTCTTCCGAAAGATGTTTTCGAGCACGACGATGGCGTTGTCGACCAGCATGCCTACGGCCAGTGCGATGCCGCCGAGCGACATGATGTTGAGCGAAATATCGTTCGCGTACATCAGCAAAAAAGTGCCGATGACCGAAATCGGAATCGCGACCGCGATGATCGAGGTTGCCCGAGAGTCCCGAAGGAATCCATACAGTACGATAATTGCGAGAATGCCGCCGAAAATTGCCGCCGTTGTCACGTCGTTGATTGCGGAGGCGATGAACTTTGACTGATCGTAAATCTTGACCAGCTCCAGGTTGTCGGGAAGCGTCTTCTGGATTTGCTGAAGGCGTCGCTCGACACGGTTCGCAACCTGTACCGTGTTGGCATCGCCTTCTTTATAAACAGCGAGTTCTACCGACTCCCGACCATTAACCCGTGTGATCGCCTCGCGTTCCTTGTAGCCGCGCTTAACGGTTGCAACATCGCCGAGATAAATCGGTCGACCGGCGACGTTCGCGACGATTGCGGATGCAAATCCTTGCACACTCTGGAACTCGTTGATCGTGCGGACCAGGAATCGTTGGTTGCCTTCTTCGAGACGCCCGCCGGACAGATTTACGTTCTCGGCACGGATGCGCTGAGCAATCTGCTGAATGCTGATGCCGAGCTGAGAGAGCTTCTGCTGATCGACCTGAATCTGGATTTCATCCTCGAGGCCACCGCTGACCTTTACTGCGGCCGTGCCCTCTTCCGCTTCCAGTTCGTTCTTTATCTGGTCTTCCGCCAGCCGTCTTAATGCCTTGAGACTGGATTCGCTCGTGGTGACTTCCGCCCCGTCCTCGCCCTTCTTTAACAGGCTGAGTCGCATGATCGGCTCGGAAGACGGATCGAATCGAAGCAGCAATGGCCGCTGGGCTTCGATCGGCAGATCCAGGATGTCGATTTTCTCCCGAACATCGACACCCGCAATGTCCATATCGGTGCCCCAACTGAATTCCAGGGTCACATCCGACTGGCCTGCTCGCGATACGGATCTCACGAGCCTGACGTTGCGAATTACACCAACGGCTTCTTCAATCGGCTTCGTGAGGAGATTTTCGATTTCGATTGGCGCCGCCCCCGTAAGCTCGGTCCGGACGGTGACAGTCGGGTAAGAGATATCAGGGAGGAGGTTGACCTTCAGGCGAGACAACGACACGAGGCCGAACAACACGATAGCAACGACAGACATCATGATCGTGACACGACGCTCAGTTGCAATCTCGATCAAACGGCGCATTGCTATATCACTTCGGCTTTTTGAGGCTTATTCGGATGTGATGTTACTGGCCGAGCTTTCTTCGGCATCTACCACATTGATAATCGAGACTTTCGATCCATCCTTCAGTCCTGTTTGTCCGACAACGACGATCTTTTCGTTGCCCGTCAGGCCGTCGAGGATCTCAATGTTCCCGTTGTTGGCGTAGCCTGTTGTGATCAACCGGCGTACAGCTTTCTCATCCTCAACGATGAATACCGAACTCTCGCCTGCTTCGTCGATAATTGCGCCTCTGGGAACCTGTAACGCCTGCGCGTGCATGTCATACACGATATTGACGCGGCCAAACATGCCAGGGCTTTAGCCGCCGCGAGGTGTCGGATACTTCGACGGTGATTTTGAACGTGCCGGTCGCGGGGTCCACTACCGGGCTGATACGGGTCACAGATGCCTGGAACTCCTTTCCCTGCAGGGCATCGACTTCTATCATTGCAGCCTGCCCGCGGTCGATGCGTCGATATTCGCGTTCCGGCACATGCAGGTACGTGACCAGGGGTTCGAGACTCGTTACCTGAAACGTGACCGAGTTGGCATCGATCGTATTGCCGACCTTCACAAAGCGTTCGGCGATGACGCCGTCGATCGGCGCCCTGATTTCCGTGTAGCTGTATTCCAGTCTGGCGAGATTGTACGTGGCCTCGAGCGCTTCTGTTTCGTACTTGATTTTCTCGAAGTCTCCGGTGCTGATCAGGCCTCTTTTCTTCAGATCGACGTTGCGCTGGTAGTCGCGCTGCGACTTGCGCAGATTGGCCTCGGCTTGCTTGAGTTCGAGACGCAGGCGGTCGCCGTCGAGACGAGCGAGCACCTGCCCGCTTGTTACGTCATCACCTTCTTCGACGAGAATCTCACGGACTTCACCGGCGACCTTCGCGATTACCTCAGCCTCGGCGAGGGCCTCGATAGGTGCCGTGCCCGAGTACATCGCATAAATATCGGCGCGGCTCGCGACCGAGGTTTCTACCGGGATTGCCGGGGTGTCGTCTTTGGTCTTTTCGGCATCCGCCCCATCTGCGTCCGCGGCGCTCTCCGATTCCGCGCCCGGTTGGCAGGCAGCCAACAATATCAAGCCGAGAATCGGACCAGGCAAGAATCGCCCTGTCGTCATTTTCGTCTCCCTTTATTCCCCATGTCAGTATCAGGCAGGGGGCTTGTTTTTCTTCTTAGCCGGTGAAGCTGGTCGGTAACTTGTTGCTCGCCAGAACCTTGTTGCTCGCCAGAACTTTGGCTCCGTCGCGTAGTCCGCCCTGACCCGTAATGACGATCTTCTCATCGGCTTCGAGACCACCGAGTACTTCGACCAGGCCATCCGACTCGATACCGACTTCGATGGTGCGGCGGTTTGCTGAACCATCATTCACGACGTAGACGACGGTCTCGTTATCTTCCTCGACCAATGCAGCTACCGGTATCAGTAACGCGTCAGAATGCTTTTCGTAAGCTACGTTGAAACGTCCGAACATGCCAGGCGCAAGGTAACCGTCCTGGTTGTCAATAGTCGCCGTCGCTTTAAACGTACCGTTGAGCGGATCAATCGTCGGGCTGATCCGGGCAATCGTTGCAGCGAACTCGACTTCCGGCATTGCGTCAACCCGTACCCGAGCCGCATCTCCTGCTGAAATTTTCGACAACTCAATCTGCGGGATTCGCAGATATGCAATGAGTTTCGATGTATCGGTGATCTTGAATGCCGGCGCACCAGCCATTAAGTGTTGCCCAAGCTTAATGTTCCTGGAGGAAACCACACCGGAGATCGGTGCACGAATTGTGGTGTAACTATAGCTCAGCCGCTTCAGCTCATAGCTTGCGTTAAGCGCATCCATATCGAACTTCAGGCCTTCGAAAATCGAGGCGCTTACAAGACCGCGCTCGTGAAGTTGAACATATCGCTCGTACGCTTTGCTTGTTTTCTCGAGGTTGGCCTTTGCCTGAAGCATCTGCAGGCGCAGGCGGTCGCCGTCCAGACGGGCCAGTACCTGTCCTTTTTCAACCTCGTCACCTTCCTCGACCAGAATCTCGACAACTTCGCCCGAAACGCGCGCAAGCACCGGCGCCTCGGAATCAGAAGTGATCGTAGTCGTGGTCTGATAGGTAGCGAATATGTCCGCTATCTGCGGCGTAGAAACTTCAACCGGCAACGGCGTGGCCGCTGCTATCTCGGCCGGATCCGCAACTTTGGCTTCGCCGATGCCACAAGCTGATAGCGAAGCGCTGATTATCGCGGTAGTTGCTATGACGCCAAATCTCTTTAAGTTCATTTTTTCACCTGAAACGGGACAGTGGGGCCCCGGGGGTCTGATAGTGTTATAGTGAAGTATAACACTAGATAACTATAACGCAACACCCCTGATCCTGACCCAAACCTTGCCGATTTCTCCTGTTTTTCAACAATTTACGGAGTCTCTGGTGATCAGGACCTCAAAAATATTATCTAAAAATGAGACCTGATAGCCATCTGACTGTAGAAAATGGCTGAAGTTCGAGGGTCCGGACCGGGCAAAAATCCGGGCTGTAATTCCAGCCTTTCGACCCTTAGATGCATGAAATGCGGATTTGGATTGAAAATCGCCCGACAGGACGGGCTCCAACAGGTCACAATTGAACCGGCGTAGGAGCCCGTCCTGACGGGCGATATACCGCTATAGAAAATACTGCGACAGAAATGAATTCATCAATCGATTAGCGGGGTCTAACTGGCGCCGAATTTTCCTGAAGAAATCGATCCGGCTGCCGAACGCATGTCGGGCGTAGTCCGGGTCCATGCTTCGCGTCTGGTTAAAGAAGGGCGAGCCGCCCCAGTTCTGTGCAAATTCGGCGAAATCAATGACAAAGTCCTCCCACCCCCTGCACGGTGTGGATACAGCGCGGAGTGCAAACATCGGCTCGTCAAAGGTGGGCGATAACAGGGCACTTCGATCGCGAGCAAGCAGGAATCCGACTGTGGGCATGTCGCAGCGAAACCGCGTGTTGGAATAAGTATCGAGGCAGAAACTCTCATACGCCTTGGCAACGAAGGAAAAGTCGGTTGCCGGAAAACACCACGTCGAATATTGCAGCGGGCTTGTGTTTCGAGCGCCGGTAACCCTCAATGACTGCGCCGCCGCGTTGTCACCTGAGGAAACCAGCCGGTTGTTGACGAGCCCTTGCGTGGCTTCGCTGATTCCATCGATCAGTCGATATCGAAAGCTGCCTAATGGGACAATGCGACCGAGCGATTTAAGTACGTTCGGAAGGACAGTGCTCTCTCCCCAGTCTTTTATCTTCCACGGAATGGAATGCGTGGATCGTATCCTGGGGCTGTAGGTCCTCAGATCCAGGTAGACACGGTTCCTGAAGGGGAGCAAATAGAATTTCAATCCGATATTGGTCATAGCAAGTTTGTTTGCTGACGCAGCCAATTGATCAATGGTGCAACGCCTGTGATTCGCGGCAAATCCTTTGATTGGGCGTACTTTAAGGGTTACGACGCAAATGATGCCAAGCATGCCGTAACTCAGGCGAAACGCGTTCAGGATGTTTTTCTTCTTCTGGTTTATTTCCAGGACATCGCCCGCTGGCGTGATGACCTTCATGCTCATGACCTGCCTGGCAAAGAATGCGCCATCGGCTGTCATCGATGGGCCAATGCAGCCACCGGCTACGGCGCCGCCAACCGTCCGGTTCATCAGATCGTAATTCCCCGCAAGTTCGAGGCCGTTGTCGGCCAGGGCGTCGACGAGTCTGTGTAATCGGACACCGGCTTGCACGGTAACGGTGTCTGCATAGGCGTCGATGTTCATGATCTGATCCATGCCGGTCATATCGATAACTGTCCCGGCGGTCGCTGCACTGCAGTCTGTCGACGAGCTACCTGCTCCCATCGGTCGAAATGGAGCGAGGTAATTCGACGAAGGGTCCAGGTAACCTTGAATATCTCTGAAAGTGGTAGGGCGGACGACGGTAGATTCTGCGGGATTGTGACTGGAGAATATGCCACTGCTACGCAGGGTACTGGCTTTGGCTGACATTGCGGGCTCCGATTGGGTTACGACTTCTTCGTTTGGAGAAGAAAACGAGCAAAGCCAGCATGATCACGGGGCTCCAAAAGCTCTTGCGAGCGAGGATCAGAGCAATGAAGAGGGTTGCTGCGACGGCAAGAAATGTCGCATCCGGCAAGTCGGATCGGCAACCCCGCTGTCATAGGATATCCCCTTAGACCGGTGGCTTTGCGGCCCTGCCTTTCGACAGGTGTGCCTTTTTCAAACGAGTGTGAATCGTTGCACAGCGTTGATCATGCTGTCAATTTTCAGCGAGTCTGGTTTCGGGAAAATGTTAAATCGAATGACGAGATGAGAATTTCCGACCAAAGGGGGTCGATTCCCTAATATCCCTCCGTCCCTCCTTTACCTTCTGGCAATGAACGCTCGTCTGGGTTACTTTCCAAGCACTGATCAATCAGTCCTTCACGAAGGGGGAAAGTGCAATGCCGTACGCGTTGAAGCTCACACTCTTATCCGGTTTTCTTCTCTCATGTCAGGCTTTCGCCGGTGCGGTGTTGCAAGCGGAGACGAAGGAGTATCACGTTGATCCGCCTGCGATCGGGACGACAAAGATGTTTACCGATGGAGCGTTACTCAGGATCGAAATCACCTCCGTTTCATCAGATGAGGATGGCCTCGTGATCTATCGCGGAGACCGTAACGAGATGATCATGGCTGATAACGAGCGACTGGAGTACTACGTCATCGATCAGCAAACCATGAACCAGATGGCAGGGCAGGTCAGCGATGCGATGAAACAGATGAAGGAAATGCTGGAGTCGCTGCCGCCCGAGCAACGTGCGATGGCCGAGCAAATGATGAAGCAGCAGATGCCGGGATTGCAGCCAGCGCAGGATGTGCCAAGCACGCTGCGCAAGACGGGAGAAAGCGACACGATAAACGGCTACGACTGCGAATATTATGAGGTCGTGAAGCAGGGACGAAAAACACGCGATATGTGTGTAGCCCAATGGGACGACATAGACGGTGGTCGCGAGGCAGCCGACGCGATGGTCAGGATGGGCAAATTCTTCGAGAGCATGCACGACGCATTTTCGAAAGCTGCCGGATCTGATTTCATGGGTAAACAAAAAGAAGTGTTTGCGCACATGAGGGAGCTGGGTGGTTATCCCGTTTACGCAAGAGATTATGATGACACGGGTACGCTGGAAGGCGAGTCAACCTTGACATCCAGCCGCAGCGAGTCAATCGATGCTGCGATGTTCGAACCGCCTGAAGGTTATCGCAAGCAGGACATGTTTTAGCAAACAGAAATTCACTGCTCTGCCTGTGCGCTGGGATAAAGTAGGCGGATGAGACAAGAGTTGTTACCCGCAAACGTCGTTCTGGCAGCGAATCGGATAGCGCCACATATTCGTGAGACGCCCCTGGATCGCTCTTCGTTTTTCAGTGATCTGACAGGAGCAAACGTTTTTCTGAAACTGGAAAACCTCCAGTTTACCGGCTCGTTCAAGCTGCGCGGCGCGTTTAACAAGCTGCTTTCATTAACTCCGAAACAGCGCGCGGCCGGCTGTGTTGCAGCTTCGAGCGGCAACCATGGCGCCGCGGTCGCCTTTGCCATGTCGAAGCTCGACACGAAAGGTGTGATTTTCGTTCCGGAAGGCACTTCGACGACAAAAGTGGACGCTATTAAGCGGGCCGGCGGCGACGTGCGGTTTTTCGGCACTGATGGCCTCGATACCGAAACGCACGCCAGGGAGTACGCTGTCGAAAACGGCATGTGCTACCTGTCTCCTTATAACGATGAGGACGTCGTTGCCGGACAGGGTACCTGCGGTGTGGAAATCGCGAAACAGCTCCCACAGGTTGATGCAATTTTTATTGCCGTCGGCGGCGGAGGACTGATCAGCGGCGTCGGCAGCTTCCTGAAGTCGGTCAATCCCACGATGTCAGTTATCGCCTGTCAGCCCGCGGCGTCTGCCGTGATGACGGAATCGGTCAAAGCCGGCGAGATTCTGGAATTGCCGAGTCAGCCGACTTTGTCGGATGGTACAGCTGGCGGCATCGAAGCCGATGCGATTACTTTCGATCTTTGTCGCGCGGTGACGGACGATTATGTCGTTGTGTCCGAGGATCAGATCGCCGAGGCGATGCGGCAGTTCATCGATGCCCACCACATGTTGCCCGAAGGCGCCGCCGGGGTCGCGCTGGCCGGACTAAGTCTCCGCGCCGATAGCTACAAGGGCAAGAACGTCGTCGTTATCATCTGTGGTGGCAACATCAGCAGAGAGACGCTGAAAGAAGTCATCTAGCCGACTGTTTCACCTGTTGCTGATTTCGCCCGTCAGGCAGGCGTTGCAGGAGCATTCACCTGCCTGACGGGCGATTGGCCCGTACTAACGGGCTATTTGCTACCATCACCGGAACTGCGAGCGCCCGCGGCGCTCAAAACTTTCAATCGAACAGTAAGAGCAGACATTTATGCTGATCCTCAGGGTTGCAGTAATTGCATTGTTGCTACAGGTGTTTCCGGCATCTGCGGCGCAAACGGTGTTCATTAATGTCAACGTCGTTCCAATGACATCCGAGACCATCGCTGCAGCACAGACTGTAGTTGTTGAGAACGGGAAAATCGTGACGATCGGTGCTGTGGACGATATTCCCATCGCAGAAGATGCGTTCGTAATCGATGGTACGGACAGGTTCCTCATGCCGGGGCTGTCGGAAATGCATGCCCACATTCCTCGCGTAAGTTCTGCCGATCTTGAGAGGGTACTGGGCCTCAACGTCGCAAACGGAGTCACGATTGCCCGCGGCATGCTGGGACGACCTGCCCACCTTGACCTCCGGCAGCAGATCCGGAGTGGCAAGGTGCTTGGACCGAGGCTCTTTACGTCCGGTCCCTCGTTTAACGGAAACAGCGTTAACGGTCCTGAAGACGCAAGTGAAATGGTTAAAGCGCAGCATGGGGCGGGCTACGACTTTCTGAAGATACATCCCGGACTGACGAGGGCCGAGTTCGATGCGCTTGCATATACGGCGAAACGATTCGGTATTCAGTTTGCCGGGCATGTATCGATTGCGGTCGGCGTGCCACATGCGCTGGCTTCCGGTATGGCATCGATCGACCATCTGGACGGCTACATGCAGGCAATGCTCAAAGACGATGCAGATCTGTCCGGCGGCCCCGCCGGATTCTTTGGCGTGCTTCTCGCAGACCAGATTGATGAAGAGAAGATAGCAGGAATCGCTGCGGAAACAGCGGCCGCAAGCGTCTGGAATGTGCCGACCCAGTCGATGGTTGAGCACCGAATCTCGCAGACCACGGCTGCGGAGATGCGTGAGTGGCCGGAAATGCGTTATGTGCCGCTTGCGACGATCAGCCGGTGGGTGAATGCCAAGCAGCAGATCCTGAACGATCCGGCATACGACCCCGCGATCGCGATCAGGGCGATTGAAATAAGACGAAAACTGATTCTCGCGCTGCACAAGGCCGGCGCGGGACTGTTGCTGGGCTCTGATGCTCCGCAGGTATTCAATGTGCCGGGTTTTGCAGTTCACCGGGAGCTCGAGTTTCTCGTGGCCTCAGGCCTGACTCCGTATGAGGCGCTACGGACCGGGACGGTCAATCCAGCCAGATTTTTCGGGCAGGAACACGTATTTGGTACCGTGGAAACCGGCAAGGAGGGAGATCTGGTGCTCCTGGATGCGAATCCGCTGATCGACATCGGTAATGCAAGCCGCATTCACGGCGTGATGCTGCGAGGGCGCTGGCTGGCCCGCGAAGACCTGGGCGAGATCCTCTCGAGATTCGAGCTTTGAGAAAAGCGACAACAATTGGGGACGGACCACGCGGTGCACGTCCCCTGTGCAACCGTTCCTTGATGAGCGGCATCTAAGACATACAAGATCGGTCAAAACGGCCGAAATCAACCTGAGAGATCAATCTCATGCGCGTATTTCTTATTTTAGGAATGTTCACGGCCAGCCTGACCAACGCGGCCTGGCGCGACTATGAAGAAGTCCGCAATCTGACGCTGGATGCCGGTGGAGTCAATACTGTTGAGATCGAGGCCGGTGCAGGCAGCCTTGATGTGCGCGGGAACCCCAGCGCCAAGAAGATATCCGTCACCGCACTCATCCATGTGCCCGGCAAGAGCGATGAAGGCGCTCAAAAAGTCATTGAATCTGATCTGGTATTGACGCTGGAGCGCGATGGTGACACAGCCGTGCTGATCGGATATTTTGATTCCGGTCTCTTGGAATGGGGCGAGAGTCCCAGCGTCCGCCTTGAGGTAGAGGTGCCCGAAAGCGTCGGACTCGATATTGAAGATGGCGCCGGGTCGATCGAGATCCGGGATGTCCTGGGTGAAATCACAGTCGAGGATGGCTCCGGGTCGCTGCAAATGACAAATATTGGCGGCGATGTTCGGGTCATTGATGGTTCGGGCTCGATCACTGTAGAAACCGTCGGCGGTGACATCTCAATAGAAGATGGTTCCGGCAGCATCACCGTGCAGGATGTACGTGGCAGCGTAGTAATTGATGACGGCTCCGGCAGCATCAACGTAACCGACGTCGATGCAGACCTGATCATCGAAGATGACGGTAGCGGATCGCTTAACTTCGCCCGCGTCAACGGCCGCGTCGAGCAAAAAGACTAATAACGCTTCGGAATCGCCCGTACTGCCGGGCGATTGGCCCGCACTGCCGGGCGATTTCATCAACTTTGCTGCTCATTTGAGCGGAATGTCTTATGATTGGCCAATAAGAAGCCATGTCCGGCGACTATAACCAGGAAGCCAAAATGAAACTGGTCAACCAACTGCTTGAATCAAAGGGCCATGACATATTGTCGATCGCGCCGTCGGCATCGGTTCTGGATGCGATAAAGCTAATGGCCGAGAAAGGGGTCGGTGCTCTCATCGTCATGGATGGGGAGACCATGGCAGGAATCGTCACGGAAAGAGACTACGCGCGAAAGGTCATTCTGAAAGGACGGTCGTCGGACGAGACACCTGTCAGCGACATAATGTCGACTGGTGTAATTTCGACGAGTCCTGATCAAACGGTCAATAGTTGCATGAATGTGATGACCGACAAACGTATCCGGCACCTGCCTGTCGTAGAGGGAAACAAGGTCACTGGTCTGGTATCGATTGGCGACCTGGTCAAGGCGATAATTGCCGACCAGAAAGAGGAAATAGAGCACCTCGAGCACTACATCAGCGGTTAACCTGATTATTTCGCCTCTACGGAGTGCGGTCCCCGGAGTGTGGCTCGCTGATGCACGATTGAATTTTCGGGAGTACAGTTAGTCAAATTGTGCTGGAGGCCGCTTTCAGTCTTCTATTGCAGCGGCCGGAGGTAAGAATCATGAGTGGGCCTGCCGCCTTTGCCCTTGCCCTCGTCACTACCGTATTGCTGATTCCTGTAGCCTGGTCTGAAGAGAACAAAGTTGTCATCGGCCCAAGAAATCTGGACCTGGCGGATGGCGCCCAGGAACTCCTTGCCGGCAATGCCAGAGAAGGCATTGAACTGACCTTGCGTGGCTTGCAATCTGCCCATGGAAAGAGAGAGAAAGAAGCCGCTTTATCCAATCTTTGTGCCGGCTACATCATGATCGATAAGCTCGATTCCGCACTGATGTACTGCAACATGCTCCTCTTGAGTAACGACAGGCACTGGCGAGGTTATAACAATCGCGCCCTGATCTATGTCATGCGCAAGGAATACGAAAAGGCAGAAAAGGACCTTGCAATGGGCCAGGAGATCAATCCCAACGCCCGTACTCTGAAGGTGGTCAAGGGCATGTTCCTGGACGCAACACATCCGGTATCGCCGAACATCATCATTGATGATCGCAAACGCAAGAACGCGGAAGTTTCCGTAAAGGAAGAGAGCTAGGTTTGTCTGGTGACTACCGCAGGACAGATAGCGCTAACTGCTGCAGCCTGCCTGACGGTGGCGTCATCCGCCGTCGTTCTGGCGGACGACAGCACGCGAGTCACGCGTATAACGCATATGGAAGACGCGTCATCTGATCGGATGCCGTCGGTTACTGCGGTACCGCAATATCCCGAAATAGCAAGACGTGATCGGATCGAGGGTGAGGCGACCGTCTGTTACACGATCGATGCAGATGGCCGAATCCGCAGGCCTGCCGTCCGGCGAAGCTCCCACAAAATGTTTGCGAAACCAGCGCTCAAGGCCATCAAGAAATCGAGCTACGAGCCTTTACGGTCGAACCAAAAGGCCACAGTTACGAGAACCTGCCGAACATTTCGGTTTCTGCTCAAGCCGGTCGCTATCGAGGAAATCGAATAGGGTCTGGTCGGTCGGCTGCCCGCAGTCTTTTTTCAACAAAGTAGAAATGATCGCCACATGCGGACGCGTCATCGTTCGTGGCATTGGCGTCCCGCCATCGCGAAAGACGAGATACGCATTATCGATATCTGAATGTGCAGGCTAGTGCACCCTGGCGCGGCCAATAGTGTTGGTATCAGTACCAAACCAGACCTCACCGGCGGGTTCGAAATAGTACATGTGCCGAACGGACCCGGCGCCGCTCGGGATATCGGTTTCACTGAAAAACATTTCGGACCGGGTGTCGAAACCAATGAAACGGTTCGGCGATACGCCGGTTTCGACGATCCAGAGACGGTCGCTCTTATCAACCGTCATGCCGTACGGTTTGCTTTCCTTGCCGGACGGCATTTGCCATTCGGTAAACTTTTCATCATCGGGCTCGTAACGACCGAGCAGGCCGAGTGCGTAATCGACGTACCAGACATTGTTGTCCGACGTGACCTGGAGTCTCCGCGGCCGGGATTTCTTGTTGGGCAGTTCGATTTCTTCGAGCGTCTGCTCGTCTTTGTCTACCCGAATGAGCTTGTTACTGCCGAATTCGACAATCCAGGGCTCATCGTTCGAGTTGATGACAATTCCATACGGTCTGGATCGCTTCGTTGGTACGGCCAACAAAGACACTTCGCTGGTTTCTGTGGTCAACTTTCCGACGAAATTGCCTCCCTGCACCGTAAACCAGATATCCCCCGCAGAATCGAACACCAGTGTGTGAGGGTCGCGCGCCTGACTGTCCGGCATTGCTATTTTCTTGATAGCCCCCGTGTCGGGATTGAGGCGTCCGATATGTGACTTGAGATTTCCCGCAAACCAGACCGTGCGGCCTGAATCACCCTCGGCGACAATCACGTTGTGGGGCCCCGTACCGGCATCGAGATCGTAGCGACTGAATTCACCGGTCGCGGGCTCCAGATTGGCGATGTAATGTCCTGTCTGACCCACGAACCAAACACGGCCCGAATCATCCACAAACGGGTCTCGTGGCCGCGAGTCACTCCAGGGAACCAGCCATTCGCGGATTTCGACGGGCTGTGAAGTCGCACTTTGTGGCAGCCACATCATGCAGGCGACAATGCTTGCGAAGAAAACGCTGGATTTCATTCTTGATCTCCTTGTTGGACCACTAGTACTCAGGCTGTGGTGGCGATTTCGAGAAATCGCTGGGCCGCCTGCGCCATGTCGCGCCCGATACTGATCAAGCCCCCCTCATGTCCCCCCATAACGGCAATTTCGCTGCTGGCGAAATCAGTGTCACGGTACAGCCTCCTGAACTCCTCCGCCATATCGGGAGTGCCGTATGTCACAGTGGGATTTGTCGTCGGTACTTTATTGCGAAGCTCGTGCCACAGGGTGTCGCTGTGGACATGCACGATGGCCTGAATCATCGGGCTCAGTTCGTAGATTGCTGCGTGCGTCAGCGATTCAGAGGATGCCTTGACCGGCCCGTGACAGGTGACGCGATTGTGCTGGATGTCATAGTCCGTCACTTCGGCGAAGTGAGCGCCGGTCAGATCGGCCAGGTGACCGGTCTGGGTGCCGGTGATGATGAACTGCACATCGGGTCCCGACCGCATGCTCATATTGCCGAATCCGACACCGGTGTCGTCGTATCGGCCCACCAGTGCTGCATCGAACAATGGCCGCCGCCAGGTATTGAGTTCGACTATCGCGGCGTTTTCAAGTGGCGGGCCTTTCGTCCACTCGCAGTTGAACTTGATGCGGCCTTCATCGGTCATGATGCACGTTTGGCAAAATCCGGAAAAAGTCGGCCGAGGCCTTCTTCGCTGGGCTCGCATACACCGCGTTCGGTAATCAACCCGGTGATGAGACGCGCAGGCGTTACATCGAAGGCATAGTTCCTGATTGCCGAACCGTCGGCAACCGTTTTTACGTCACAAACATCATCGCCACGGATGCCGCGGACATGCGAGACCTCGTACGTATCGCGTTCTTCAATCGGAATCTCAGTCATTCCGTCCTGTATCGTCCAGTCGATCGTTGTCGACGGTAGTGCAACATAGAATGGGATGCCGTTGTCGTGCGCGGCAAGTGCTTTCAGATATGTGCCGATCTTGTTCGCCACGTCGCCGGTGCGCGTCGTTCGATCAGTACCGGTAATGCATATGTCAACCTGACCGCGCTGCATCAAATGGCCGCCCGCGTTGTCGACAATAAGGGTGTGAGGTACCTCGTTTCTTGCTAACTCCCAACAGGTCAGTTGAGAGCCCTGGTTTCTCGGCCGCGTCTCATCGACCCAAACGTGAACATTAATGCCGCGCTGCCTGGCAACATAGATGGGGGCGATCGCCGTACCCCAGTTAATCGTAGCCAGGGCGCCTGCATTACAATGCGTCAGGATGTTAACTGCTTCGCCGGATTTCTCTCGCGCAATTTTCTCGATCAGTGTGCAGCCGTGCACGCCGATGTTCCAGGATATCTCAACATCCTCGTCACAAATGGACTGCGCTTCGCTGCGCAGCAAAGAAACCAGGTCCCGATCCTCGCCTGACTGTCGAATGACGCCCAGAATCCGATCCAATGCCCAGCGCAAGTTAACGGCTGTCGGCCTGGTTTCACCCAGCTCAATTGCTGCTTGCTTCACGAAACTGATCGGGTCTGCCGTTTGACTGCCCTCGATGGCGGCGAGATAAAGACTCCACGCTGCGGTCGCACCAATTAATGGTGCGCCGCGTACGAGCATGTCCCTGATTGCCTGCGCACCCTCCCGGTAGTTGCTCAAGTCTCGTACGACATACTCATGAGGCAGTTTCGTCTGGTCAATGACCTGGACAACTGAGGGATCGTCAGGTCTGAGCCAGATCGTCCGAAAATTTTCGCCTTTCTCTATCTTCACTGGATTCGCCCGTCAATTCGCTAATGTTTGCAACGCGTCTTGCGGATGCCAGAGTATTTCGCCATCAGCATGGCAATGGTCATTGGACCTACGCCGCCCGGGACTGGGGTAATGGCCCCGGCCACTTTGCTGACTTCGTCGAAATCGACATCGCCTGTCAGCTTTGTTTTTGTCTCGCCGCCTTCGCTGACCTGAATTCGATTGATGCCGACATCAATAACAATGGCCCCCGGCTTGATCCACTCGCCCTTAACCATGTTCGGCCGGCCGACCGCCGCGACCAGAATATCCGCATTACGGCATACGCCAGGCAAGTCGCTGGTGCGGCTGTGGGTGATCGTCACTGTTGCATTCGCTTTCAACAAGAGGCTTGCCATCGGTTTGCCGACGATATTCGAGCGGCCAATAATGACAGCATTCAGGCCGGAAAAGTCCTTGCCGAGTTGATCCTCGATCATCAGCATGCAGCCTGCCGGCGTGCAAGGCACAAACGCGTCTTCTGTCTGACCCGCTGTTAGTTTACCGATATTTTGAAAATGAAAACCGTCAACGTCTTTCTCCGGGGCGACTGATTGTGTGATCAGTTGTTCATCCAGATGGTCGGGAAGCGGCAACTGCACGAGGATTCCATGTATCGCCGGGTCGGCATTGAGTTCGGTCAGGAGTGCGAGGACGGTTTCCTGGCTTGAGTCTGCTGCGAGAGCGTGCTGGACGGAGTAAAAACCGCAGGTCTCGGCCGTGCGCTTCTTATTTCTGGTGTAGATCTTGCTGGCCGGATCGTCTCCGACACTCACGACGGCAAGTCCCGGTCTGACGCCATGCGTCTCGAAAAGCTCGGCCGCAGACTCGGTGATTGATGCGGAGAGCTCGGCCGCCCTTGCCTTACCGTCAATAAGTGTCGCATGTGCCACGAAAATCGATCCTTGGACATGAATAACCGCCGGGAGAGGCGGTCGGGAGAACAATAATGGTCGATCGGGGTGCAGATAGTAACCCCTGTTGTGCCTCCCCGTAAACATTGTGCCTGGTCCGACGCTGCCTCTCATCCCAGACATAAATAGCGGTAGCAAATAATCAGTCGAGTGCTAACATCAAGGCCGGGAAGGAGGACGAGAGATGCTCGATCGAATAGACACACGGGCGCCCATAGCACTCAAACAATGGCCAATTGTCTTGCTCCGCGTCTACAGCGGAGTTTTCTTCCTATATCACGGCGTCGGGAAGATTCGCCATGATGATTTTGCAGCTTCCATGTCGAATTTTCTAACTGGAAAACTGGATTCAAGTTTTTCTTTTTATCGTGCGTTCATCGAATCGGTCGTCCTGCCCAACAAAGAGATTTTCGGCACTTTGGTTTCCTGGGGGGAGTTGACGATTGGGCTTGCCTTGATTGCGGGATTGGCGACCCGGTATGCTGCTTTCTTCGGTGCCTTCATGGTATTGAATTTTTGGTTCGCCAAAGGAGTGGGTGTTTTCGCCGGTACGAACCACGATATCGTGTGGTTCGTCATCCTGATTGTGCTTGGCTTCATTCCGGCCGGAAAAATTGCGGGCCTGGACGACGGGCTATCGGACCGGTTGCCTTTTCTTCGCTGATCCCAGGTGTGACTTAATAAGGTGACGGAACCGTGGCTCGAACGCTGGGAGCAAGGACGGATCGGTTGGCACGAGCCGGACGGTAACGCCAACCTCAAGAGACACTGGCCGGATCTGGACAATGGCAGCCGCGTTCTCGTTCCGTTTTGCGGCAAGACCCACGACCTTATCTGGCTCGCGAATCGCGACCTCGACATCGTTGGTGTAGAACTCTCACAGATTGCCGTCGAAGCGTTTTTTACCGAGCACGGCCTCGAATACGAAGCTGAGGACAACGGCGACCTGGTTAGTTACCGTTCGCACACCCACCCGATTACCATCTGTTGCGGCGACTATTTTGATTTTGAATCAAAGCCCTTTGATGCCTTGTATGATCGTGGGGCGCTGGTGGCCGTATCCGCTGACGAGCGCCCACCTTACGTTGAACACACCAAATCGCTGCTAAAGGAAGACGCGTACCGGTTGATCATTACGCTCGAGTATGACCAGTCTCAGGCTTGCGGTCCGCCGTTTGCCGTCATGCCCGATGAGATTATTTCTTACTGGAGTAAGCTCGAGGTTGTAGGCAGGCACAATGACATAGATAATTGCCCGCCAAAATTCAAAGCGGCCGGTTTGACGGAAGTTACAGAAACAGTTTGGTCGTCGCGGTTATAGATTCGTTTTGGCGGGTGTCCAGCGCGTCTCCCGCCTGGAGACTCGCTCGGCAATATCTTCGGAGTTGTAGCTCATGGGTTCCGTCGCTGCAAGCTTCTCCGGAGCCTCGACCAGTGCGTGGGTATTAATAATACCGAATTGCCCGTGGTCTGTTTCTATCAACGCTCCAACATAAATGCCGCACTTACGGCAGAGAAAAAAGTCTGCTGTTCGCAGTCCAAAGCGGTAGCGGTTCAGAAGATCCGGATCAGTGGCTGTAAACTCAAGGGAGCCGGTCGGATCCGATGTGCTTAGGGCATCGTGGGCCCGGCAGAATTTGCATTGACAGGCCCTGATCGACCAGCGCTCAGGTGCAATAGTGGTTCGAAAGCGAAAACCTATTGCTCCGCAATGACAACTTCCCCGAAATTCCGTTAGCAAAGCGGGCCTCCGTTTACTTGGGCTCGAATGTCTCTATTTATAATAAGGTAAATAAATAAGTTGTGCGCTCGTACTCATGTACGGGCACTTTCATCGCCATGTTTTGCTCGGCGGCGGCTCTCGGTGTCATGCTGGGGAAGCTCCGCTTCGGGGGCGCCGACGGTCGAAGCCATAAAGAAGAACAAGCGGCGCAATTGCCGCGACAAGATGTTTGAGTGAATGCCCGCTGATAATTTCACCGAATGTGTAGACATCATGATCGAAGTACTCAAACAGCTTGGATAGCACATACAAGGCAATGACGAGCCAGTAAAAGATAACGCTGTCAAATGCCGATCGGTACATCAGAAGAATCAGGGGAATCAGCAACATCGGCAGAAACTGCACGATTGCGTACGGTCGAAGGTCCCCTGAGCCATGTGCCTCCGTGATGTGCCAGTAGACGACAGACCCTGCGCCCACAATCAACAGCGGAAGCAACAACCACTTTGCAGCCGGTAGAGATATGTGTTCACCAATTATGATCGCAACGAACCCCATGAATCCGAGCGTCATCGGCAACCGATCCCAAACGAGAGTGCTATTACCCGGTGCGTAGTGGTAGTAAGCAGAGCCAATACCCGTCAGGAAGATGCCGGCAAAAAACACGAGGTAAGCCATAGACAGATCAGGCAGCAGTCCACGATGATCCTTCGATCTCACATAGTAAAGACCGGCTCCCCCGACCATCAGGAACGGAATATTCGACATCACATTCCAGAAATTGGGAATTTCCAGTAATGACCGTGTATCTGCGAACGCATGGTATGCAGGGTCCTGAGGAATCGGGTCGATGAAGAAAACCGCGGCGACAAGGATCGCAGACAGTGCTATCAGAAATATTGTTCTGGCGCTCACGAATTCGGTCGGTCAGATCGGCATTCAGTTCTCTTCATTGGAAAATCTACTGCCCGCTCCTCGCCGTCTATCGTGCCTTCAATGCGGCCAAGCAAATCCTCATCCGACACCAGGCGGTAGATGATCCGCTGTGGAAAGTCATGATCGGGATTTTCGAAAATCACTTCGCGATCTTTGACGCTTACCATCAAAAAGCTTGCCTTGGCTTGCCCCGATGGCGAGGCGATGAACTCGAGTCCACCATCGTCCTGTTCGACAATCCGCATGAACTCAAAGGCAACGGTCTTCGAGTCTCGTACGGTGCGGTTCATGCCAAGCATCGTGCCGCCCGCCGGCGGCATCCATTGTTCCTCGGACCCCGTTTCCTGATCAATTGCGGCCCAGCAGCCTGACAACCAGGCGAGATCTGAAATCGAGTCAGGCGATGCACTGGCAGGCATGATTGCCAGTGCGAGCAGGCATACGATCTTGTGTCTCATTATCTCCTACCTCCTAAGGCTATATGGTCTCTGCCCTACGGTGCCATAGAAGAGGCACCCTTGTGTCAGAAGTAATCATTGTTCTCAAGTGCAAGATTATTGATTTTTGTCTTTCGCAGGATTTTCAGCAACAGGTTGCGACACGACCGCAGTACAGGATAGATAACGCGTGATACCTCTTGCGATTTGAAGCACCAATAGGCAAGGCGATTAAAAACGCCTGAGCGCGTCCCCATGATCGAAAGCGTGTGTATTGCGTCGGCACCGTAGTACATGCGATCTCCGACTTTGAGCACCATACCCTGGTCAATATCGAGCCCCGCGGCCGTGATCTCATCCATAAAAGAACTGGGGTTTCTGGCATCGACCAATATCAGGTTACCGATCGACTCGCGTATCCTGACCAGCTTGCAATAGAAGTCACAGGCCGGACATTCCTTGTCATAGACGAGAAATATGTCGCCCCCCTGATGCCCTGCATCGACATGGATGCGATCTGTTCCGATTGGGTTTAGTCCGCCAATGTCCTCCGGCTTGTTGTCGGCGCCGTAAGCCGCACAGAATGTCTTGGCCCCAAGTTTCGCGCTATCAGCGGCGTCCCCTGGCGCGGTTTTTCTGACGGAAGTATCGGCTGTCGTCATGCGGACAGTGCCCCTTAACGCAGGAGAACCACCAGGACAATTACCCACAATACGAGCAGCACAATCTGGCTGACCGCAAACAAGCGAAACCGGTATAGCACTTTGTTCGACGTCAGGTGTATGTAACTGTGCGCATATCGAAGCGCCGCATATGTCCAGGCCAGCACGATGAGCAGCGTCGTCACCGATTCCGTGACAAAAGCGATTATCGAAACGGCGTAGAAAAGAACCGGCGCCTCGTGCAGGTTTACGACATGGCGCGAAATGGCACGCAAGTACTCCGGTTCTTCATGGTCCCTGTACAGGCGATAATATCGAGGGTCGAGTTCGCCGCGGCGAACTGCAGAAAACCTCAGGAATCCCATGCGAAAAACACAAAACAAAGTCAATCCGGCCAATGCAAATGTTGGATAAAGTATTTCCATGCCAGGTGCTGCCACGTAAAGTTCCTCTTTCGATTATGTGCCGTTTGTAGTCTTCTGGGCCCTTTCGGCAATCTGCATGTTGGCGATGTGCCTTTGCTTGTCAGGATCATCGATTGCCGCGATGCTTCGGATCATCGCGACATAGTCGTGCGGAAACGCCAGCGCCTCACAACCTACCAAGACCAGTTCTTTGTACCATGAGTAAGGCCGTAGCCTGTCATCTATGTGCGATGAAGCAGCAATGTAGGTAAAGCAATCACCGAAGCCCGGTACGTCAAGCGTTTCCACAGAATAGCCCGACCCTACTCCCTCGATCCCATCCAGGACTGCTTTTTCCTGTTCATCGATTTCGTATACGGCGACATGGATGCTGCCCTGGCCCGCGAAAATGGCACATTTCGCCGATCGGTCGGGGCTTCGTTTGTGAAATAGAAGCTTCCAGCCGGCTATGGTGGCCGTGCCACGGAACCGAGACCCTGGCAACCTGAGTGAAAGCCGGACAGGATGAAGATTTGACCCGTAAGCCGCGTACAACATGGCTGCCTCCTGCCACGCGTAAATCAATCTGCGATTGGCTTAATGTACCTGATTAGCTCGCCGTCGTAACCCGCCCGCTCGTAAAAGCGCCGCGCACGGTCGTTCGTGGAGAAAACATGCAGGGTAAGTGTCAGTGCACCATGCTCTTTCGCAGCATCTTCGGCCGTGTTCAGCAGCGCCTGCCCTATGCCCCTGCCCTCGGCTCCTTCGGCGACGGCAATCGTCTCCAGATGTGAGCTGGGCTCGTGGCTCAGTAATTCGGGGCGAAGTCGTAGCATCGTAAACCCCAGAATATCGCCTTTCTCATTCTCCGCGACGTGAACGAGACAGCCATTCGTGCCTCCGTCAATCCATTCGCGAAGCAGTTCCGCGTCATCCCGCCACAGGTGTTCGGGCGTTCGGGATTCAGGGATTTCGAATGCCGCCAATCGCGGCATCAACGCCATCATGGCGTCGCCGTCTGCCGGGGTCGCTGCTCTTATTTTGTAGTCCGCCATTTATCCCGCACTAATCCGAATCGTCAGCACCCTCGTGCAGTATTGTGATTGCCTGAATCGTCATGTGGCTTGTCCGAACGGGAATCCCATAAACACGACATAGCCCAACATGCCGGAGACAATTCCGAAATAATAAGCCACCCATTGATCATTGCCGTGGGAAGCATTCATAAAGCCTGGCAATGCGCCAGGAGCGTAAAGCAAGACTGACAGGCCTGCCGATATGATCAATTCCGGGATCGGAGCAAATCGAAGCGCTTCAAGATGTCGAATCAGCACCATAATTACCGCACCGAAAATCAGTGCAATGATGAATGCGGGTACGACGGGTACGGATGAGAGCCGATCGAAAAGGCTGCGATTGAATACGGCGACGAAGCCACCGACAACCAGGGGCAACAGAATTCCTGCTGTACTTCGAATGCCGGCTGCGGAGCTTGTGCCAAAAGCTGAAATCACAAGATAGCCGCATATCAGGGCGAGGCTGGCAAGAGTCGCCAACATGACGACGACACGGATGAATTCATAAGGTGCACTTCGTTGTTTGTCCACGATTGTCTCCTATACAGTTCTTGTCCAGCCTTGTATGTCAGTTTGGTGGCATACAATTGCGTGGTGTCCTTAGCGCATCAAGACCAGCGCCTTCGGCCGAGTTGAAAGTAGAATATGAGCATGAGCACCACGACTTGCTAGTTGGCGCCATACTGCTTTTCCTTACTCCTGAGCACGACATGAGAGACTTCTCCATTAGGGCTTTCAAGCCGCAGAACGGTCAGCTTGTAGCCAAGGAAATTGTTGTAGGTGTGGCCCTGACCATCATGTGAGAAGTTGCAGGGCTCGCTGAACTCACATTGCTTATAGTCGACCAAAGTGAATGGGCCTTTTGGACCAAAGCGCCCAACTACAACCCACTCGTTCCAGGTTTCTGATATGCCGATCGAGTCAACGTCTCTGAATTCCTCCCCGATCGGATTTGAGCATCCGACGAGGCTGATAAGGGCGAGAATGTAAGAGACGATGCGCATGTCCGGCTACCTAGGGATTGTAGATCGATGGTCCCCTCGCGCCATTGGAATCGGATGGCGAAATCAACACCGTTTTGCCACCACGACTTCGGATGGCAAGCCGAAAGCCACCACTTTAAAGTGGTGCTGGAGCTGCCATTGTGACTCCGGCAAAAACGGCAGGAGCTCGACAGGGCGGCAACCACCAACCAGCGCGGGACATTTAGGCTGAATCCAGCCTATCACGCTTGCCACGATTCGCGAGCCAACACCTGTTCCGCTGGTAAGACCTGCCAGGCAAAGCAAACCCCCAGGGCGAAGCATCCTATGGGCTTCACGAAGCACGCTCCGGATGTCCTCATGGGACAGCAGGTCAAATACGTAGTTTGACACGAAGCGATCGCAGGACCCGGCAGGTTCGTCGGTCGGAGGTTCGCCCTCAGTAAGGATCACGTCCGCCCGTGTTGCGTATGACGAAAGGCGGTCCTGAGCCAATTGAACCATCGTCGGGCTGATATCTACTCCCCGGTAGTGCGCCGTATCGGACAGATATTTCTCGAGGAGGCGTAGCGCGAAACGGCCGGTTCCGCAACCGAACTCAAAGACGGACTCCGCAGACTCGAAGTCCCCGTGCAGCAGGACCAGCGAAGTAGCGCGATCTTCGTAAAATCGCTGCGAATCTTGCAGTGACCCGATTCGATCATATGTTCGCCGCGCTTGTTGGTAGGACAGCGTACCCAAATTTAATTCCTGGCGCGCGAAAATCGTCGCACCACTGTCTAACGATTTAGTCCACTGGCAACTGACTGAAGCCAGTTGGCCATTGCAGTGATTTTTCAGGCATCACTTGATGTAGTAGCCAGCGACCCGCCATGTTTCATCCTCATCTTTCATCGCTGTCACCGTTTCAACAGCAGAAGCCTTATTTTCGAAAGACGTAGAAAACTGAAAAACAACATACTCGCCGTCCGGCGCACCGGGTAACGTTCGGGAAAATGTGGCCGATGCAAGCTCTCGAGACTTCAATTTCCCAAGGGGTAATCGGACAGCAGTCAATGATCGGACCCAATCGGCTGTGGAGATTGCTGCTTGAAACAATGAGGCAGCATCAGTCCAACTCTGTTCATAGTGGCCTTGGTCTGTCAAAGATAACCACGAAAGAGTTGTTTTTTCTGCTACCGCAGGAACTTCGTCAGTCTCGGCCCGTGCCACCGCTATAGCGAGCATTAAAGTTATGGCAATTACGGTACTCAGTTTCATAAATGCTCGTATCGCAGTAATCAACGGCTCAGGCACACTGGTGGAAGACTATACGCCAGTTCGGCGGAAAGTTATCAGGCGTCGCCCGGGCCCTGGCAGAGTGACGATTCCTCTGTGCGTTTTTACAGCGCCTGTTCGGCAACATGGCCGATTATTTTTTGAAATTGAATCCAATTGCCCCTCTATTCCGGGATAATGCCGGCATTATTGGATAGCATTCGGGAGTAGCACACATGGCCACAGCATCGGCACGACACATATTGGTAGATACGGAAGAGCAATGTCAGGACCTGAAGAATCAGATTGACGAGGGGGCCGATTTTGCGGAGCTGGCCAAGCAGCATTCTTCCTGTCCTTCGCGTCAGAAAGGCGGTGACCTTGGAGAGTTCAGTCCCGGCATGATGGTCAAAGAGTTTGACGAGGTGGTTTTCAGCGCCGAGGTCAGTGTCGTTCAGGGTCCGGTGAAGACGCAATTCGGTTACCACCTCCTGGAGGTTACCGAGCGCAGCGACTGAAGATCGCCTTTTATTTTGGCATCGGCCTCGTCGCTCACGCACATCCCTGTGCTCCGCGACATGAGCACTCCCGTCCAAAAAGGCCCTGCTACGGCGCAGGTTTGACGTCAGGCAACGTCCTTTGATTCGAGATCTTCGCGCCTGAGGTCGTGATTCTTGATCGGTAGCTCACGTATCCGGATTCCAACCGCGTCGTAGATCGCATTCGCCAGAGCGGGGGCGATCGCCGGCGTGCCCGGCTCACCTGCGCCACCTATCGCCTCGCCGCTGTTGATGATGTAAGTCTCGATGGCTGGTGATTCTTTCATTCGGACCATCTGGTAGTCGTGGAAGTTGCTTTGTGCAACCGAGCCACGATGGATAGATATTTCACCGTAGAGGGCGGCGGTTAGCCCGTAAATGCTGCCGCTCTCCATTTGCGCCTTCATGCCGTCCGGGTGGAATGCGTATCCCGCATCAACGGCGCACACAACTCGATGTGCCCGCGGTTTTCCGTTTTTGACTTCAACTTCGACGACCTGCGCCACAATGGATCCGAATGATTTATGTAGTGCGATCCCCCGGCCCCAGTTTTCCGGCAGGCTTTCGCCCCAACCTGCTTTTTCCGCGGCGAGATCGAGAACCGCTCGGTGTCTCGGCGCATCGGCAAGCAGGTCATGGCGGAATTTGTATGGGTCCGTGCCTGCGGCAACGGCGAGTTCATCGATAAACGACTCGGTGAAAAAGCCATGCAGGGAGTGATCTACGCTCCGCCAGAATCCCCAGGGCACATGTGTCTTGCTGTCGGCGAAATGGATGAACTGTTTTTCGATGCCATGAGGAATGTATGGCGCCTCAACCGGGTCATGTTTGTCAACGAACTGATTAACCCATGCCGTCGGCTTGCCGGAATCGTCAAGCGCTGCCGTGAACCGGCTGATACTCGCCTGCCGGTAGTGATCGTGGCGCATGTCCTCTTCGCGCGACCAGATCAGCTTAACAGGATAGGGTACCTGCGACGCCACGCGCGCGGACTGAATCGCGTAATCCGAAAAGGACCGTCGTCCGAACCCGCCGCCGAGATACTGGTTATGAACGGTAACATTAGAGGCATCCATATCGATTGCGTCGGCAACCTCCTTGGCAAAGCCAAACGGGTTTTGGGTTCCGGTCCAGAGTTCGCATTCACCGTCATGCAGCCAGGCGGTGCAGTTCATTGGCTCCATCGTGGCGTGGGCAAGATACGGTACCCGGTACTCGGCCTCGATGATCCTCCCGGATGTGCCTAGCGCTGTTTCAGTGTCGCCGATTACGAAATCTACTTGCTGATCGCCCTTCTCATTGGCGCGATCCATGTCGGCTGCGAATTGTTTGAAAATATCGCTCTGTTCGACGTTGCCCTTGCCGCCGGATTCGTATTCGACTGCGATCTTGTCGACAGCCCGCTTGGCTTGCCAGTAACTGTCGGCAACGATAGCAATAGCGTCGTCGAGGTTGATGACCTTCCTGACACCCGGCATGTCTTGTACGGAAGCCGAGTCTACCGACTTGATGCGATCCCCAAATACCGGAGCTGCTTTCACGGCCGCATATTTCATGCCGGGCAGTACTGCATCAATGCCGAAACTGGCGCTGCCGTCGACTTTCGCCGGCACGTCCATGCGCGGCATGGACCGGCCCCATGATCGAATATTCTTGCTCGGACTTGAGCTTCGGTTTGGGCGGTACGGAGAGTTCCGCCGCCTGTGCCGCAAATGCCGCGTAAGGTGCGGAGCGATTGCTTGGCACATGGTGCATTTGGCTGTTCTTCGTTTGCAACTCTTCCACCGGTACCTGCCAGGCGTCCGCGGCGGCCTGTTTCAAAATGGACTTTGCCGCTGCGCCTGCGACCCGCATGCCGATCATGCCGGTGGTCCGGACAGATGTGCTGCCGCCCGTGATTTGCAGGCCCATGTATTGAGTGGTTTTGAGGAAAAAACCGTCGACCGTGTCGATCAGAAAGGACGGAAAATCCTTGTCGCCGAGAGTGTGTCCCCTGGCCAGGGCGTAGTTGGCGTATTCCTTGCGCGACGGCGCCTCGAGCATTTTCACGTTCGACCAGTCCGCATCCATCTCGTCGGCCAGCATCATTGCGAGCGTCGTATGCACACCCTGTCCCATTTCAGCATGAGGAACGATGGCGGTAACGGTGTTATCCGGAGAAATTTTCACCCAGATGTTCAGTACTGTTTCTTCTTCTCCCGCGATAAGACCGGCAACTTTGGATCTTCGGTCGCCGGGACGAATGGCGATGCCAATGGCGAGAGTTCCACCAGCCAGCACGCCAGTAGTTATGAATGCGCGTCTGGTCCATTTACCCATTGGACCGCTCCCCGGAAATTGTCGATTCGGCGAGCATTGCCGCTGCCCGTTTGATGCCCCGACGTATGCGCGGATAGGTGCCGCAGCGACAGACATTACCGCTCATTGCCCGATCAATGTCTTCGTCATTCGGCGATCCGTTTTGTTCCAGGAGCGCAACAGCGGACATTATCTGGCCGGACTGACAGTAGCCACATTGCGGCACTTGCTCGTCGATCCATGCCTGCTGTACTGCGTGCAGGCCGGATTCATTACTGCCGATGCCCTCGATCGTCGTGATTTCCTGATTTGCCACAGCCGCTACCGGTGTCATGCACGAGCGAATCGGCGAGCCGTTGAGATGAACTGTACAGGCGCCACACTGGGCGATGCCGCAACCGAATTTCGTGCCAGTCAGTCCGGTCTCTTCCCTGATTACCCAAAGAAGCGGTGTGGTCGGATCTACATCGATGTCGTGGCGCTCGCCATTGATCGTGAGTGTAATCATGATGTGTCGCTCTGCGGTTTTGCGAAGTCCGGGGAGGTGAGCAGGCCACAATACTCCATGGGCTCAGGCCCAGCAAGGCTGGCCGCCGCATGGTGGCCGGCACGCAAATCGCACCGAAAACGAGCTAAGATGTGTCGCTCACGGTCAGCAAGAACCGGGCTATTGCGAAAAAAAATATCAAGAAATCTACGGGGAATGGTCGCGATATCAGCGATCGCGATCAATACGGTGGTCTGGTTTTGCCCCATCATGCTGTTAGCCATGCTCAAGCTGCTGCTACCCAGCAGGTCATTCCGCCGCATCATGGCCCGGTGGATCATGGCTATGGGCGAAAACTGGGTGAGCTGGAATGCTGTAATTCTTTCGCTCAGGCATTCAGATCGCCTGGACGTTCGTGGTATCGAAGGCCTGAATCGGCAGGAATGGTATCTGGTGATCGCCAATCACCAGACCTGGGTGGACATTATTGTGCTTCAGGTCATCTTGAACCGGCGCATCCCGTTTCTTAAGTTTTTCATCAAGCAGGAGATGATCTGGTTTCCATTTCTCGGTCTCGTGTGGTGGGCAATGGACATGCCGTTCATGAAACGTTACTCAAAGTCCTATCTGGCAAAGCATCCGGAAAAGAAGGGCCAGGACCTCGAGGTAACCCGCAGCGCCTGCAGAAAATTTCAGGCCACACCGACTACCGTCATCAATTTTATCGAGGGAACAAGATTTACAGTGGAAAAGAAAATCAGACGAAATTCCCAGTTCGAATGCCTGCTGCCGCCGCGAGCCGGAGGCATCGCGCTGGCACTCACATCGATGGGCAGCATGTTTAACGCTATTCTGGATATAACGCTTGTGTATCCGAAAGGCGTGGCGCACTTCTGGGACCTGTGCTGTGGTGATTTCGACAATGTCATCATCGAAATCAACAAGCGCCCGGTCGAAAGATGGATGGTAGAGGGCGACTACGAAAATGATCGGGAGTTTCGCAGCCGCTTTCACCAGTGGCTCACGCAGGTCTGGCAGGAGAAAGACAGGCAGATAGGCAGCCTGATGCGCGAATCTGTAGCGTCATAAGGTTTTCATCCGCCGCGCCGTTTCACGTGCCCTGATATCTACGCGAAAGGCCGGAATCGCTCGATTACTTCGCGTACACTATTAATTCGCACTCGGCCAACGGGTAGGACAATGTTAAATAGCCGAAACTACGACACGGTGGCTTTCGATGTCAGGGAGGACGCGACGATGCTGTTCTTCGCCAAGACATCCAAGACGGGCGATATCGATGATTACCTGCTGCTCATGCGTGCCGAGGGAGAGGAATTTGACGAGGCACTTTACCTCGAGATAAACGAGCAGCAGTTCGCCGGTCACAACATGATTTCCGAAGCCAGATTGACCGGAAATATGTTAACGCTCGAGCTGCGCGAACCTGCCGCGGAGTTAGATGGCGCGAGCGAGATCGTCCTCACCTATGACGAGACTCCGGAAAACCAGGCCAGTATCGAAGCCGGAGTGTTTCGTGTTCTCGGCAACACCCTGGCGGGAGGCAACGCCTGAGCGATCCCGCCGATGCTCGAACTGCGGCCAAATTGCGAAAACTGCGATCGCGACCTGCCCCCGGAATCTGCCGATGCAATGATTTGTTCGTTCGAGTGTACCTTTTGCAGGCAGTGTGTCGATAAGGTGCTTGACGGCATTTGCCCGAACTGCGGCGGTAACTTTGAGCCGAGGCCTGTGAGGCCTGTCGCGTCGCTGACGGAGCATCCAGCTTCGACGAAGCGCATCACCCGGAACTAGTGATCCAACATGTCGTCCTGGAGTGTTTACTTGCTTCGCTGTGGGGACGGTAGCCTGTACACCGGCATCGCGACGGACGTATCAAGGAGAGTCGCCGAGCACCAGGAAGGTGAAAAAGGAGCCAAATACCTTCGCGGGCGTGGCCCGCTTGATCTCATCTATCAGCAGGAAATCGGCGATCGAAGCCTCGCTGCAAAGATCGAACACCGGGTCAAGCGGTTCCCGAAAGAACATAAAGAGGACCTCGGCCGACTGCCGGGCCGTATTGAAGAATTGCTGCAGCAGATTAGTCTGCAAAGCGACTGATGCGGCTCGCGCAGATCAGTAAAGAACGATTGGCTCCCCAAAAGATGGCAAGCGGATTTCTATCTGTTCCTCTCCGGCCCCGGCAAACTCGTTCAGCAATGGCACGATCGCGGCGACGTTATCGAGCACATTGGGAAACAACTCTATCTGCCCAAACGGTAGGGTGATGTCGTCATGATGAATCACATAGACCCGTTTTGCGCCGGTCTGTCCTATAGTTTGCTGCCAATAGTCCATCGCATATTTCAGGCTCTGCCTGTTAAGGCCCGCGATACCCAGCATCACCACATCTGCTTTCGTCTCCGCCAGCGCATCTTCAATAAAGCCCGCACTGCCCTGCACTAGCGTCGTTCCGTTCGGGTGACCGATCAGGATCGACCAACTCCCGCCCTCCCGCCATGCGGTGAACGGGGCAGGTTGCCGCAGCGGTTCTGACATGAACCCCGCGAGCAAATGACTGTCACCGAAGCCGTTTGGTACATGCCTGGAAGTAATCAGGGTCACGGTGAACTTGCCAAATTGCAACGTGTCGCCGTTGGTCGCCAGGACGATCTGGTCGCCAGGAACATCGGCACCGCGCGCTATGTTGGCCGTGGATTCCGTACCGACAACGGAAGCGCTGGACCGGTTGGCAATAGCGCCGACGTCCATCGCATGATCGTAATGGGAATGCACGGGGATGACCGCTGCCAGGCGTCGCATCCGAAACGTGTCCAGTGCGTAGTTGATGTTAGCTGCGTCAGAGACGATCGGTCGGAGGAAAATGAGGTCAAGGATGTCTGGCCTTGAGAAAAAACCATCTATTAGAATTTGCGTTTCGCCATCGTCGAAAAGCAATGTGGTGACGCCAAGCCAGGTGACCGTTACGGCATCGGCACCGGCCTCAACTGCCTCGGCGGTTCGCAGGTCAATATCTTCGATCGAGTTGCGGTCCTGCCAGAGCCAGATACCTGCCGGTACACTCACGATCACCGCGCCGGCAAGCCCGATGCCGGTTCTTCTTAGCCAAAGCAATGCCCTTCGCATGTACTCACCATACCATCGAGATCGCGGGCTTTTTTATTGTCCCACCGCCATCCTCGCCAGATGCCCGGTAAGCGGGGCGAGATAGTTGCCCATCGCGTAACCCAGCAACGCCATCAGGATGGATACCGGTACCAGGCTGGGCCTGTGAAACGCCGCGACAATCGGCGCAGACGCGGCGGCACCGATATTGGCTGCAGACGCGATTGCGACGCTGTGCACATCGACCCTGAAGAGTTTCGCGCCGGCAAGGCAAAAGGCGCCGTGAATGAAGATCCAGATGAAGGCACCCAGTAAGAAAACCGGTGCTTGCCCGAATCCTTCAATGGTAGCCCTCGCTCCCATACCGGCAACGAAAACGTAGACCATGGCGGTGCCGATCGCAGTTGCGTTAGGCAATCGGGACACCGGTGTGGCGGAGAGTGCCAATGCGATGGTTGTAATCAGGAGAATTCGCCAGGTGGATTCCGACAATATGGTCTCCAGAGATGGATAGTTCTGCATCATCGCCTGGAAAAAAATTGATGCGAGGACGCTGGCCAGCCAGGTAACGCCTATGGCAATCGCCGTGAGATAGATGTAATCACGCATCACCGGGGTTCTTTCTTCCTCCAGGACGGCCGCCGAAGCGGAATCCATCATGCGCAAACGATCTTCGGGCACGTTCGCCCAGGCATTGAAGCGATCTGCGAAGTTCTTCGAAGCGAGGAGAAGCGGTAGCCAGACGATATAAACGACGTTATCGGCAAGTACGGCGAGACCAAACTGTTCAGCCGGTGTGTCCAGCATCTCGCTGGCAGCGGCCATGTTGCCTGTGCCGCCGATCCAGCTTCCCGCCAGTGCACCAAAGCCTTTCCAGGCGTCCGGGGCGAGCCAGCGGTGCACGAGCACGTATGCGATTACAGCACCGGCAATGACGCCGGCCGTACCCATGAGCATTACCAGGATGCCCTTGCCCATGATGCGAACGGTAGCCGGCACATTGACTTTGAGTAACATCAGGACGATGAACGCCGGCAAAGCATAGGTGCTTAACCCGGAATAAACGGATGAGCCGCTTGGAATAATGTCCAGGTTATTGAGGAAGACGGGCGTCGCGTAAATGAATAACAACGGTGGAACATACTGGAATAGTTTCCACTGTGTGATCTGGTCGATGAAGAACCAAAAGGCTGCGACCGCACACAAGATAGCGAGCACTCCGCCCGGAGAGCTGATCAAAGCATCTGACATGGTATTAACCCGTGCTGACGACTTGTGCTGCAGTATATCTAAATTCGCCCGTCTGATTTCGCCGCACTACGAACGGACCAGGTCAATAACTGTCACTCCGCATCGATCGATATGCGGCTACTACCGTCGGCAGGCGGAGGGGGTCTCCGGCAGCAGTGTAACCAGCGTCTGAGAGTGACTTGCTGGAACCCGTTCTGACAGGCGGTCCTGCCATTGGACGACTAGGAAAAGCTGAGCTGGGCGCTCAGGTCTTTACGCGTCTCGTCGTCAGTCAGCGCCGCGGCATTGACTGTCATCCACACCCCATCCCAGTCCTTGATCTTGCAAGGGCCGAACACGAACTTGGCAATGTAGCTGTTCAGGTCGCGAACATGGATTACGTTTTTCTCGAGCGGTGATGTGAACTGGACACGGCCGGTGAATACGACCAGATTAGCGACGGGAACTTTCGGCACGGCTTTTTGTAGTGCCTTTGTTCTGCCCTCGTTTTGAATCATTGGGATTCAAAAATTTTCGCCGGCGGATACCGTGCACATTCGTCCATTGAGGCTCGTCCGGTCCGCCAAATACAACACCATTGTAGTGTTTGGTCTGAATACAGATTATTCCACCGCATGTCAGAATCGCATTGTCTATTTTCGTCAGTCCGCCGTAGGCGCCGGGCAAAATAAAATCTTCGAGTACGTCCTTGCTCTTTTGCTGCAAAATTCTGCGGATGCGGCGCTTGCCGATCCTGGCGGTTACAAGCTTCGCAAGGCGGGTGGCCGAAGCGCGAAAAAGGAGTGTTAGCAGCAGGGCGCAGGCAACCGCTATCACGAACATGGCGGGACCGACATGCGTCAGGCCGGTTACTACTTCAGTCGCGGATTCCGCGGCCGTATCGACTGCCGCAGTTGGCTCTGCGCCGGACGCAAATGCCGGCATGGCTACTAGCCCGCGAGACAAAACTGAAAGCAATCGACGAATCATGATTCGAGACTATGACCATTCGACACAGGAAGCATCGTAGTGGGTCACGTTTTGGAAATCTAGCGGACAGACCGATACCGGAAATCGCGAACTGGCGGAGTGTGACAGGTACGGTAACAGAATCTGCCGCAATTCTTCTATGCAGACGCCGGGTACGCCAGGTAATAGCCGTCCACCCGGGCCAGCTTGATCGGCGTCCCGTATGTCCTGAGCAGGTTTTCCTCGGTCAGGACCGCCTCTTTGGGTCCATCGGCAACAATCGATCCTTCGCGAAGGAGCACGACACGCTCTATATCAGGCGGGATCTCATTAAGGAGATGGGTAACGACTACGATATTCTTTCCCTTGTCTACCAGGTCGCGAACGCGCGCCAGGTAATCGAAGCTGGCGGTAAGGTCGAGGCCGGCTGTTGGCTCGTCGAGAATCAGCGTGTCCGGGTCGTGCACGAGCGCGCGGCCAAGTAAACAACGCCGCTGTTGTCCCGTCGACATGTTTCGAAGCGGCGTATCGGCCAGAGACCCGACACCGAGGTCAAGCATTACTTGCCGTGCTTTTGTCTTCTGCGCGTCATTAATTCGCCCGGCGAGAATCCCGTGAATACCGACACTGGAGAGATAACCTGACAGCACGACATCGAGTCCTGAGGTCGTACCCCTGTATCTTGCCTGGAGGTCGTGTGAGACGACACCTATTTGCGAGCGAAGCTCCCATACATTCCATGTCGATCGTCCGAGAATTCGAACCCATGAGTCGTCCTGGAGAACCGGATAAATTTCCCGGTTAACGACTTTTAACAATGTCGTCTTGCCCGAGCCGTTGGGGCCCAGAATCGCTACCTGCTCATGTTGCTCGATCGTCAGATCGAAATTGTCGAAGACGCGAGTATCGCCGCGATATATCGTCGCGTTATGAATATCGATAAGGGGCGCATCACTCATCGATTAATGCGCCCATCAGCGCACATCAGATGTCCTGCGTCAGCCGTATTGGCGCCCACGTCTTGAATGCTTCGTAGCCCGGCTTTGCATCTTTGTGCTGGTATTGTTCGAGCCGCTCCGCCAGCCACTGAAACCATTCGAATCCGTTGGGTGAATCAATTTCTGCGCGGAGTGCGAATACCCAGTTTTCGAGCTTGCGCCAAAGGATAACCACGCTGGTTCCCACGAGGTTGCTTACGACGAGAAATGGCACGATGCGTTGAAAGGTCATAACGCCGATGTTCTCCATCGTCGTACAGATAAGCATCGCGGCATTTTCGATCTTTGCGTCATTCATTTTGATGTCTTCAGCGCTCATGCCATCGGGCAGATGCAGGATCGTACGATATGCCTCTGTGAACTTGGGGCTCGCAAAGAATCGAAATAACTCGATTGCGGCGAGTTCGCGTCGTTGCTGGCGTATCTGTCGCATCTGCAGCATGGCAAAAAACACACCACCGATAACAATGAGTACACCGAGAATTTCCGCTATGTTTGCCAGCATCGCTAATTCAGTCATGTTGTAGTGATCCTCTAAACTGGAGCAGGCGATACTACTCGTTAAAGCGTATCGCGTCAGAGTCGATGTGGCGTCGCATCAGTCTTTCTGTGTCCTCCGCGCGGCCGATCGGAGCGATTGTAAAGCCGATCTTGTTGTTACAGCGGAGCCCTCTGAAAAATGCCTGCGAGTGCGTCCAGACATGTCGTCGTTGCTGTGTGTTATTCAAGTAAGTGATCGAGAGACGGTGCTTCCGTAATCCTGTTCCCACTCAGCGATCAGCGCTCGATTATCGTGCTGCCAGGGATGGAAGTCTTTCCTGTAAAAGCCCAGGTAGGCAAAGAACACGCGACGGAGAACGCCCGGACTGACAAACAGATACTTGAAACCGCTCAGCCACTCACGAAGACTCCAGAGTTTGCCGTCATGCTTCAGCATGATGCACAGGTTTCGAAATGTGTCCTTAAAGAAGAAGTAAGTATTCATTATGAGGGCTTGACGCCGTTCTCTGACCGTACCGCCCACAGCAACAAAGACATCGAACGCAACAGCTTTATGCTCTGTTTCCTCGACACCGTGCCACGCCCACAGCGCTGCGACATGCGGATCGGCGCCCGTGAACGCGTCCTTTTGAGTAAGCATGTCATTTGCCATGATCGCGGTGAGGTGCTCATTGGCAACAGTACCGGCAAGCTGCCGCCTGGCCGATAATTCCCGGTATGCCCAGGTCATCCTGTCGCGAACCGGCCGTTCGAAGCGATCAAGATCATATCCCCGCTGTTCGCAGAGCAACTCGTTGTATCTCTGATGTTGCAGCCGGTGGATCGCTTCCTGTCCCTGAAATGCGGTTATCTCATCCAGCAACTTCGGGTCGTCGATCTGGTTCCTGTAAACACGAACGCTGTCAATAAAGAACTTTTCGCCGAGCGGAAAAAGTATGGACATGGCATTGAAGTACGCCGTTTTGAATGCGCTGCCGCCGTGCCAATCGCCAGCGAGCGCTTGAGCCAGTTCGAAAGACGGCCGGCGCGGGCTAAACGTCAAGGCATCGGGGCTCTTGCTCTGCTTGCTCGTCATCGCGGTTCCACGGTATTCCGAGGATAGTATACTGACACACTTCGCCGCCGCCGCCGTGTACACGTCATTGAGAACATCTCCATGAGCGAGCAAATCCAGCCTGTGTTGCTGATCATTGCGGCAATCATCGTCTATGTGCCTGCCAGGGTGGTTTTCTAGCCCCGGGAATCATTTCGCAGCAGCGACTCCAGCTCGCGGGCCGTATCCTTCGCAGACTGTATCAGGCGTTCCTCGTCATGGTGAATAGCGTGTTGCTCATCTAACAGGCGCTTATCACGTTCACGAAATGTGTCAATGCCTCGCCTGACTTCCTCCTGGTCGAAGCCAAGCATTTCCAGCACGCGCCCGCTCATAGCCAGGCTGGAAAACAATGTCTCGCGGAAGATATGCGTAATGCCGAGATCCATCAGCTTGTGGGCATGCCGGCGGTTTCTCGCACGCGCGATAATGGTCAGATGAGGAAAATTGCGGATTACGGTCTCTGCGGTCCTGACAGACGCTTCTATATCGTCGATGGCAAGCACCAGTAATTTCGCCCGGTCTGCACCGGCTGCCCGCAGGAGGTCAAGCCGGCCGGCGTCACCGAAGTAAACCTTGCTGCCGTAGCGCCGGACGACATCCACCTGCGAGGAATCGATCTCCAGTGCCGTAAACGACTGGCCTTTGACTCGCAAAAGACGTCCGACGATCTGACCGACGCGTCCGAATCCGGCGATGATCACGGTGTGTCCCTTGTCCTCCATCCCATCGTATTCTGCGTCAACTTTTTCGGCCGTGCGACCGGTGACATACTCGATAATCAGGTAGACGACCGGTGTGAGCATCATTGATACCACGACAGCCAGGATCAGTCTGTCAATTTGTGTGGTGTCGATAATCTGTTCGCGTGCAACCAGGGCAAAGAGTACGAACGCGAACTCGCCGCCCTGCGACAAAACGGCGGCAAGACTCAACGCTCCCTTGGTGTTGCAAAGCCCGAACACTCTCGCGAGCGGGTAAAGGACGATCGCTTTGGCCACCATCAGGCCGACAACGAAAAGTAGTATCGTCATTGGCTCCTTGAGCAACAGCCCGATGTTGACGGACATTCCGACCGCTATAAAAAACAGCCCCAGCAATAGACCTTTGAAAGGAGCGAGATCGGCTTCGAGTTCATGCCGGTACTCCGAATCGGCCAGCAGCATGCCGGCGATGAATGCTCCAAGCACCATCGACAGGCCCGCAAACTGCATGAAAAGCGCTGCTCCTATGACCACGAGCAGTGCCGTCGCCGTGAAGAGCTCAGGCAACTTCGCCTGGGCCACGATCCGGAGCAACGGTCGCAACAGAAAATGGCCGCCAATGATCAGGCCAGCAATGCTTGCCAGTGTGGTGCCGATCTTCAGTGGATCGAACTGGTTTTCACCCGATGCGGCGCTGCCGATCAAGGGCAACAGGGCGATCAGAGGAATGACAGCCAGATCCTGAAAGAGCAGGATGGAAAAAGCGGCACGCCCATGGGTCGTTGTCAGCTGCTTCTTTTCCGCAAGGAGTTGCAGTACGAAAGCGGTCGATGAAAGCGCAAGAATAAGGCCGGACACAGCGGCAGCGGTTGGAGTAAAGCCGTACGTCCAGGCCAGCAAGCCTATGACGATCGCACTTAGAACCACCTGAGCGCTGCCGAGCCCGAAAATCATCCGGCGCAATACCCAAAGACGTGACGGTTGTAATTCGAGCCCGATGATGAACAACAAAAAGACCACACCAAGCTCTGCAAAATGCAGGATGTGCTCCGGGTCGCGGATAAAGCGCAGTCCAAATGGGCCGATGATTATGCCGGCTGCGAGGTACCCCAGAACCGAACCGAAGCCCAACCGTTTGCTGATAGGCACCGCGATGATCGCGGCGACGAGATAAATGATGGCCTCCTGTAACAAACTCACCGGATTTTCCCTTTATGTCCTGAGGAAATAGCTCGCGACGATTCGCGGAGTGTAGCCCGCACGCGCCTTTGATGGCTATTCGCCTTTGCATTACACTAGCGCAGTTTTCGCAGAGATCAGAGATTGACTATGAGCCGGCAAAGCAAAAGAACTCCGAAAACCGTTCTCGGGCTGATTTTTGTGGTGTTTTACGCCGCAGCGTGCCAACCGCAACAGACGGGAGAGGATCCTGGCAGAGCGGCAGCTCTGGATAATGTCGATGCTATGTCTCGCGAGCACGCTGGCGACAGTGCAACACCGAGTGAGGCGGCGAGTATTCCTGCGGAACGGGCGGTGGTTGCCGAAACGTTGGCATACGCAGAGGTCAATGACGAACTGTATTACGGCCATTTCGTCATTCCTGCCGACATGGTCGATCCATTGCCAGCCATCATTGTTATTCACGAATGGTGGGGTCTGAATGACGGTGTACGTGCAGTGGCGGACCGCCTGGCGGGCCTGGGCTATATCGTGCTGGCTGTCGACCTGTATGGCGGCAAGATCGCCGCGGCTCCTGCAGACGCCAGAAAACTGATGCTGGAGGTTGTGGAGAATCCGGAAGACGCCAAGGAAAATATTCGGCAGGCCTATCAGTTTTTGGAGCAAACGGCAGGTGCGCCAAGCGTCGGTTCCCTGGGCTGGTGCTTCGGTGGCGGCTGGTCTCTGAATACCGCGCTGCTCTTTCCGGACCAGCTTGATGCCACTGTTATTTATTATGGCCAGGTCACCGATGATGAAGCGAAGCTCGAGCCCATGAACGTTCCCATTCTCGGTATTTTCGGCGCCGAAGACAAAGGCATACCGGTGGCATCTGTGCGAGGATTTGAGCAAGCCCTGGAAAATCTGAGCAAGGACTACGAGATCGAGGTTTATCCTGGTGTCGGTCATGCATTCGCCAACCCAAGCGGAAATAATTACAACGCTGAAGCGGCCGACAAAGCCTGGCAGCGGACGGTAGCATTCCTGAATCGCCATCTCGCCATACCCGACGAAGAGTAAATTGATCAGAACACTAATTCATGGCTGGTTTCGCAGCGGGTTCCGGCACGCTGCATTCGAGCATTACGTCCAGCGGCTTTGTGATATACGTTATCGATTGTTCAGAATCAGTTGCGCAAAGTAGAGACGCCTGCGCGGACAGTGCCGCTGAGATTATGACTGTGTTTTCATCGGCGCCGGCGAGTTCCTTGTTGTCACCCGTATCGCCTGGTTGAAATTCTTTCTGATCGTCCTCGATGCAGAATCGTTCAATTCGTACCGGTGCGATCTGATTTGACGGAACCTGGAGTTGCAAATCCAGTACCGTAGCTTGTTCCAGTTGCTCTGCATCAAGAGACTTTCTGCTGTCAGCGATACTTATCGACACCGAAGCAGGGCGCCAATTTTCTTCGCAGTAGGCGGTCAATGTCAGGGTATAGGTCAGAGTGGGCAGACGCAGGCCAAAGCGGCCAGCCCGTCGAGGCGTTACCGTGACCGTTGGCACATCGGCAGATATCTCGATGCCTGCTACCGGTCGCGGTTCAGGCCGGACCGCGACAGAACAGACGGTTGCCATAAACCCGAATAGAAGTGCTGCGCGCATATTTGGCTAAGGCTACGATAACGGCACAGGAAAAGAAATTTGGTACAGCCTGTTCCGTCTCCACGGGGCAGGTAATCGTGGTCTGGTACGCTTGGCATATTGCTTACGAGCCCCGGGAACTAAAGTGCAATGATGGGCACCATTAGAATCACCTACAAAGTTGCGCGGAGGATCGCGGTCCTGACCGTTGGTGGCACACTCCTGGCTGTAGGTATCGCAATGATAGTGGCGCCCGGTCCTGCGATAATCGTCATTCCGATCGGGCTCGCCGTTCTCGGACTGGAGTTCGCCTGGGCAAGGATCTGGTTACGGACACTGCGCGAGGGAATAAGCGCTCAAAATGCGAAGCATCGGGGTCGTCGCGCAGAAGATCACCGGAACCGGCATCGATAAACTGCAATTTGCAGTCAAAAAGAAGGAGCCGGAGCAGCTAAAACTGATAATCATTTAGCGGGCCGATCCGACACGGAGCGGTCTCCGGCTCCTCTACAAAAAACGGCAAGAAAAAAGGGGATATGCCGCCGGACCTCCTGGTCCTTTGGGGCCGCGCTCTGCGGACGTTCGGGGGAGAGTTGTCCGGAGAGCGGCATGCCGCCAATTCTGTTGAGGCGATACTGTTAAATGTCGCCTGCGATAAGCAGTGAAGTGCGGCCAATCAGCCGAATATCAAGGTCCAGCCTGGTAGCTGTTTTGATAGCCTGGGCCGCATCCTCGACGGCCGCCTCGTTGGCCAGTGCGGCATGTTCCTTGCTAGCCTCTGCGATTCGGGCAGACGACGTCTCACTCGTCTCAAGCGGTCCGCGGTCGTCGGCCATCGCAGGCGCTGTGCCTGCACTGCCCGCAAATAGCAATAGGGCGGTAATCACTACCGGGTTCATCAATGCTCTGTTCCTGTTCATCGTGCTGTCCTTTTCAGTGTCAGTCGGCTGGAATCCTTCGCCGTTTGGCTTAGTCATTGCACAAGTCGTGCCAGACCAGAAAATCCTTTAATAACAATAAATTAATGTCGAATTCGTGGTCACGGAATTCCGTTATTTACGAAATTTCGTGACAAAGGTTACGGTTTTCCGTATAAACCCTTGCCATGACCATGCTTGATAACTATCAATGGCTCTTTCGCAAGGCACCGACGATGGTCACCTTGATTGGTGGCGAGGGTCGATATCTGGATGTGAACGATGCCTTCCTCGAGCGCCTGGGTTTTACGCGCGAGGAAATGATTGGTCACCGGCCCGCCGAGTTCGTCACCGAGTCGAGTGCCCGGCGCATCGAGAGCGAATTCCTGCCGACGCTCAGGCGGACAGGGAAGCTGGAGAACAAACCGATTGCGTTGCGGACGAAGTCAGGCGAAGTAGTGGACTGCCTTACCAATTCACTGGTCGAGCACGACCCGGATGGATCATTTGTGCGCATCGTAGCGATTTACAGTGAGGTGGCGGACCAGGCAAAGGCAAACCTCAAATACCGGCAGCTATACCGTTCGACACCGGCGATGCTGCATACCGTGGATTCCAATGGCTGCATCATGGCGGTGACGGATCATTGGCTACAGAAAATGGCTTATACCCTCGACGAAGTCGTTGGGCGACCGATTGTGGATTTCTTCAGCCACCGATACCGCAGGAAATTCGCCGGTGATCGCTTGCAGGAAGTCATCGACGGCGGCGAGTTCAATAACGAAGAACGGCAGATGGTTACCAAGGACGGAATCGTGCTTGACCTTCTGATGTCCGCCATTTCTGAAAGGGATTCCTCGGGGCGGGTTCAGCGAATGCTGGTTGCGTCCAAAGACGTCACCAAACGTAATCGTGCCGAGGCAGCACTACGGAAGACGCTTGCCGAGAATGCCCATCTGCGCGAGGAACTCGAGCGCGAGCGTGATTACCTTCGCGAGGAAGTAAACATCGCGATGAACTTCGGTCGGATCATTGGTGAGAGCCCGGCTTTGAAACACATGCTGGCTCAGGTTGAGGCAGTCGCTCAGACACCGGCCAGCGTTCTGGTGCTTGGCGAATCCGGTGTCGGCAAGGAACTGGTCGCCCACGCTATCCATGCACGGAGTCCACGCGCCGACGGTCCGCTGGTGAAAGTAAATTGCCCATCGATACCCAAAGATCTGTTCGAAAGCGAATTCTTCGGACACGTCAAAGGGGCATTTACCGGGGCGCACCGTGATCGGGTCGGCAGGTTTCAGCTCGCGGACGGCGGCACGATTTTTCTGGACGAGGTCGGCGAAATTCCGATCGAGTTGCAGGGCAAACTCCTGCGCGTGTTGCAGGAGAGTGAGTTCGAACGTGTCGGGGACGACATCACGAAGTCCGTTGATGTCAGGGTGATTGCTGCAACCAACCGGGATCTCGAACAGCTTGTCATATCCGGTAAGTTCCGTGAGGACCTCTTTTATCGCCTGAGCGTTTTCCCGATTGACGTACCGCCATTGCGCAAACGGGGCGACGATGTGATACAGCTGGCACAACATTTCCTCGAGGCGACGTGTAATGAGTTTGGCCGAGAGCCGATGATGCTGACGCAGATCCAGGCTGACGAAATGCGGAATTACGACTGGCCCGGAAACGTGCGTGAACTCAAGAATGTTATTGAACGAGCGGTTATCCTGTCACAAGGCACTGTCTTGCGACTCGACCTGTCCCTGGCTGCTACTGGTGCGGAAACCGTTACGGGACCACAGAACGACTATTTGGCGACGGAGAGCCTGATTCTTACCGAAAAGGACATGAAAATATTGCAAAAGAAGAATTTATTGGCGGCACTCAGGCAGACGAATTGGCGAGTGTCCGGGAAGGGCGGGGCGGCGGAGCTGCTCGGCGTGCGGCCAACTACACTTGCCGACCGCATCAAGTCGTTCGGCGTGCGCAAACCGCGCCACAGCTGAGAGTGCGGGTATGACCGATCGAGTCAGACTCCTGCCCCTGGTAATTGTCGTCCTGCCGATGCTTGGGCTTTGCGACAGCGTGTTGCCGCCTGGCATCCAAAGCTCTTTGAAGCTGCGTAAAGTGCCCGACAGTAGCCTCAGCATTTATGTCGAGAACCTCGATACCGGTGAGCCAGTCCTGAGCTGGAATGAAGACGTTCCGCGCAACCCGGCATCGGTTATCAAGCTGCTGACAACACTTGTGGCGTTGGACGTCCTCGGCCCGGCCTATACCTGGAAGACAGAAGCCTACCTGCTGGGGGAAACAGATGGCAGTGCTCTGGAAGGCGACCTGCTGCTCAAAGGCTACGGCGACCCGTTCCTGGTAACCGCCCGCGTCTGGCAAATGTTGCGCGAAATTCGACAAAAGGGGATCAGCCGGATTACGGGTGACCTTCTGATTGACGATAGTTACTTCGATGTGCCGTATCACGATCCGGCCAAATTCGACCGGGAACCGCTGCGCGCTTATAACGTTGCGCCGAATGCACTGCTTATGAATTTCAAGGTCGTGCGCTATCACTTCGAGCCCGACCTCGAGTCGGCGACAGTCAGTATCCGGGTGGATCCGCCACTCGAGAATCTGCGAATCGAGAACAGACTGAAAAGGTCGCGCAAGGCCGCTGCCGCGGTTACCAGCGCGGAATTACTATTACGCCGAACGAAACAGTCGATCACATGGTGATGAGTGGCCAGTTTCCCAGTGGTTGCAAATCTTACTCGATGCATCGCGCTGTGCTCAGCCACAACGAATTCGCCTATGGTCTCTTCAAAAGCATCTGGCAGGAATCCGGCGGCGAGTTTTCGGGCGGCTTGAGGAATGTAGTCAAACCGGATGATATCGAGCCGTTTCTGGTTTTCGAATCTTTGCCACTGGCCGATATCATCAGCAAGGTAAACAAACACAGTAACAACGTAATGGCCCGCCAGCTTCTTTTTACCCTGGGTGCCGAGAGATTCGTCGTGCCAGCCACGGAAGAAGGCGGCAGGCAGGTCATCGAAGATTGGCTCAACAACAGGGAGCTCGGGTCCGCCAAGCTGAAACTTGATAACGGGGCCGGCTTGTCACGGGATTCGCGCATCTCGGCCAGGAACCTCGGCGAGATTCTGCGTTACGCCTGGCAGAGCCCATTCATGCCCGAATACTTGTCTTCGCTTTCCCTGTCCGGACTCGACGGCACCTTGATGCGACGCTTTCGTGATGATCCGTTAACCGGCAAGGCGCATATCAAGACCGGCCGGCTCGATGATGTCACCGCGATCGCAGGTTACCTTCAGTCCAGGTCGGGCGCACGATACTCCATTGTCGCGCTGCAAAACCACACTGACGTCCATCGTGGTCCCGGCGAAGAAGTACAGGCGGCCTTACTTCGTTGGTTGTACGAACAGTAAACCCCGGACGACTCACGAAAATGGCATTTGGCCTGTAGTAAACTCCGCGAATCGTTTAGGAGAAACAAACATGCGTCTTACGATTGGGTTAGCCCGCATATTGCAGCAGATGTTGCGCAAGATCGGTCGAGGATTTGATTGGCTGGAGGATTTTCTGACTGAGCGTCATATCGGGGCATACGGCCGAAGGCCGCTCTCGCCCGTCCCTGGGCTTCGCGGCATTTGGACTTCCTGTCCGGCAGTGAAAATCCTCCAGGCGGTCAAAGACTCAGCGAGAGCGCAACATGCTGTTGTATTATGCGGGCTCGTCATTCTTGTGGCTATGCCGGCGGCTGCACTCGCGGAAACGGCATACGTCACCGATAACCTGCGGCTCGGGTTGCATCAGGCGGAAGACACGAGCGGCAAGGCGTTCCGCACGCTGGAGAGCGGCCAGGCCGTCGAAATATTGTCGCGCGGCCGAAATTATGCGCACGTTCAGCTTCCCGATGGTGTGCAGGGCTATCTAAAGGCGGCATACCTTGTCTTTGAAAAACCGGCCAAACTGATTGTTGCTGAGACCCAGGCCGAAAATGAAAACCTGGCTCGGCAATTGGAAGATACGAAACGGGCCTTTGCTGCCCCGGCGGCAGCGATTGCTGCGCTCGAACAAGAACTCGCCGTACGCCAGGCGGCACTCGATGAAAGTACCGCGAAAGCTGAGGAGTTGGCCGGGGAAAACGACAGGTTTCGCAGGCGACAGGACAACTCCAGGTACGCCATGCCCTTGCCCTGGGTGGCCGGCGCCCTTGGCGTTTGTCTTCTGGCGGGGTTTCTGGTCGGCCTCTGGTGGGTCGACTATCGCAGTCGCAAACGCCACGGCGGCATTCGTATCTATTGACGCGATTTTCTAGCTCGCCAGCCATTTCAAAAACGCCTGTCGGGATATACCTCCGCGTTATATCCCGATAACCACAAATACGTTCACGAGCTTCGCGCTTGTTCGTAAGGTTTGCCTTCACCGACAGACCCAACGGATGAAAATTTTGAACAGTATGGTTGCAAGTGCGGTTGCGCCACCGCTTGACCTTGCTCAGACGCAGAAAGTGCGAAGTGCGCTGGACGGGCTGACATCTGCGCAACTGCAGTGGGTGAGTGGCTACGTCGCCGGTCTCGCAGCGCGGAATGAGACGGCAGCGCCTGCCGTCGCCCAAACGGCGACAGAGCCGTCCCATGCGATGACCATCCTGTATGGGTCACAGACCGGTAACGGCCGCGCTATCGCGGAAGAGTTAAAGCAAAACGCTGTGAGCCGCGGCTTCGCCGTCAAATTGTTTAGTCTGGCTGACTACAAGCCGGCCAATATCAAACGGGAAACACTCATCAGTCTGGTCGTCAGCACGCACGGCGAGGGAGACCCTCCGGATGATGCGGAGCTGTTTCACGAGTTTCTGCTTTCCGGCAAAGCGCCGCAACTAAAGCAGCTGAAGTACTCGCTTCTCGCTTTGGGCGATAGCAGCTATGTCAACTTCTGTCAGACCGGACGAGACCTGGATGCCCGACTGAGTGAACTCGGTGCCGCCAGGTTCGTACCGACATTGGAATGTGATCTTGATTACGACGAAGCTGTGGCAGCCTGGGCTGACGATGTTCTCCAGGCTCTGCCGGATGTGCTGGACAGCGTGCCAGGTGTGCCGCGTCTGCATGCAGTAAAACCACCCGCTGTCCATGACCGACATCGCCCGTTCGAAGCTGTGGTTCTGACCAACCAGAAGATCACCGGGGCGAAATCAACGAAAGACGTGCGTCATATCGAATTGTCTCTCGAAGGCTCGGGCCTGATTTACGAGCCGGGAGACTCTCTGGCGGTTATTGCGGACAACCCGCCACAGCTCATCGAGGAACTGCTCGAAACGCTGGGTTTTTCAGGCGATGAAGAAGTCGAGGTTCAGGGCGCGGCGTTTACGATCAGGAACGCCCTGCGAGAGAAACTTGAAATCACGGTACCTAACCTTGGATTCCTGAAGGTTTATGCCGAGCTTGTAGACTCGCAGGACCTGAGGGACTTACTGCGGCCAGACCGCCAGGCCGAGTTGTCCGTTTTCCTGGAGGCCCGGCAGATTATCGATATTGTTCGTGAATACGCCGCCCCGGTCAGTGCAGCCGAGTTCGCGGCGAGCTTGCGAAAACTCATGCCGAGGTCGTACTCCATTGCTTCCAGTCCACTGGCGAACCCCGATGAGGTTCACCTGACGGTCGCGTCCGTAAATTACCAGGCATTCGGTACCGAACATTGGGGCGCGGCTTCCAGCATGTTAGCGGACCGGATTGCCGAGGGAGACAAGGTTTCGGTATTTGTTGAACCCAATCCGAGATTCCGTTTGCCTGCCGACGGACAAACACCAGTGATCATGATTGGGCCCGGCACCGGGGTTGCGCCATTCAGGGCGTTTGTGGAACAGCGCGCGGAGCTTGGTTCGACCGGCAAAAACTGGTTGTTTTTTGGCGACCGGACTTTTCACAGCGACTTCCTGTACCAACTGGAATGGCAGCGATTCCTGAAACATGGCGTGTTGCATCGTATGGATGTCGCTTTCTCCCGCGACCAGGCAGACAAAGTCTATGTGCAGCACCGGATCGAGGAACAAGGCGCGGAAGTTTACGGATGGTTGCAGCAGGGCGCCGCGATTTATGTTTGTGGTGATGCCAAACAAATGGCCGGCGATGTCCACGATGCGCTTGTCAACGTACTCGTATCACACGGTGGCCACGACACCGAATCCGCCCAAATTTATCTCAAAGATCTGCGCAGGGCAGGTCGGTATCAGCGCGATGTCTATTAAGAGCTTCGTATGACCAGCATGGCAACAAGTCCAAGCGACGTCGAGCGCATAAAGGCGCGGAGTCGCCACCTGCGCGGCACCCTTGTTGAAAGTCTCAAAGATCCGCTTACCGGCGCGATTGCGGAAGACGACACACATTTGTCGAAATTTCACGGCGTCTACCAGCAGGATGATCGAGATGTGCGCAACGAAAGAAAACGGCAGCGTCTCGAGCCCGCATACAGTTTCATGATTCGCGCCAGAGTGCCGGGCGGCGTTTGTACGACGGATCAGTGGCTGAACATGGACGAGATAGCCCGGACGCGGGCGAACGGCACCATTCGGCTGACGACACGACAGGCGTTTCAGCTTCATGGCGTTATCAAAGGAGACCTGAGGGCTGCCATCCGGGGAATCAATCAGGCGCTGATGGACACGCTGGCGGCCTGCGGCGACGTGAATCGAAACGTCATGTGTTCGCCGATGCCGGCCTTGTCGGAAGTTCATCGCGAAGTCCAGGCACACGCGGAGTCGCTCAGCGAACATCTGACTCCCGCGACGAGTGCATACCACGAGATCTGGCTCGACGGCAAAAAATTGCAAAGCCCGGAACCGGAGGTGGAACCAATCTACGGCGATACCTACCTTCCGCGCAAGTTCAAGATAGCGTTCGTGGTTCCACCGCAGAATGATGTTGATGTATATGCTCAGGACTTGGGCTTTATTGCAATTGTCGAGCAAGGCGCGGTTCGTGGTTTCAACGTCACCGTAGGCGGCGGCATGGGAATGAGTCACGGCGAATCGGCGACTTATCCGCGGCTTGCCGATGTCATGGGTTTCTGTACGACCGAACAGGTCAATGCAGTTGCGGAAGCCGTTGTGACTATCCAACGCGATTTCGGTGACCGCACAAATCGCAAGCATGCACGTCTGAAATACACGATTGACGATCGCGGGTTGGATTGGCTCAGGAGTGAAATCGAGCGCCGGCTGGGTTGGCAGCTGGAGAAACCGCGCCCGTTCGCATTTGTCGGCAATGGAGATGTCTATGGCTGGCAGCGATCGACGGACGGACTCTGGCATTACACACTGTTCATACAGAATGGCCGCATCCTGGATGCCGGTGACCGGCGCCTGATGGCCGGTCTCAGAAAAATAGCGGCCGCACACAAGGGAGATTTTCGACTGACGCCGAACCAGAACCTGATCATCAGCAATGTCTCCGATGACGACAGGGAGCAAATTACAGAGTTGCTCCGTGAGTTCGGTATCGAGAACAGCCAACAGGCAAGCCCGTTGCGGTTGCACTCGATCGCCTGTGTGGCGTTCCCCACCTGCGGCCTGGCGATGGCCGAAAGTGAGCGATACCTCCCGTCGCTAATCGACCGCATCGACGAGCGACTTGAAGTACATGGGCTTCGCGACGAAGCCATGACGATCCGCATGACTGGTTGCCCGAACGGCTGCGCCCGGCCCTATATCGCCGAGATCGGTCTGGTAGGGAAAGGTCCTGGCCAATACAACCTTTATCTTGGTGCGGGATTCGCCGGCGACAGGCTGAACAAACTGTATCGCGAAAACATCGACGAGGAAGAGATCCTCGCTGCCCTCGACCCTTTGTTCGCGCGCTATGCGGGCGAACGAAACAAAGGCGAGCATTTCGGTGACTTTGCCGTTCGCATCGGGGCAGTGGCGGAAGTCGGGGCTGGAAAGGAATTTCACCTGGATACTACTAATGGATAGCAAGCAGTGTGACAAAAAGATCGTGGAACTCAGCGAGTCGCGCAGCAGGCGTGCCGCTGAGCTGGTTTGCAGCCGCCAGCTGGAATCGATGTCTGCGGAGGAAAGAGTAAGCTGGGCTTTGACTCACCTGCCCGAGACCCATGTTCTCAGCTCAAGTTTTGGTGCCCAGTCGGCGGTCATGCTGCACATGCTATCCAGCCAGCGTCCGGACATACCCGTCATCGTCATCGATACGGGCTATCTTTTTCCCGAGACATATCGCTTTATCGACGAGCTAACCCGGTCTCTTCACCTGAACCTGACGACATTTCGTTCCGACCTGTCCAGAGCCTGGCAGGAAGCCCGCTTCGGCAAACGTTGGGAAGCGGGCATCAAAGGGATTGAGGCGTATAACCGCGACAACAAAGTCCTGCCCATGGAGCGCGCCCTCGACAGTTTGAACGTCGGTACATGGTTTGCCGGGCTGCGGCGGAGCCAGTCGCAAAGTAGAAAGCACACGGCCATCGTGGAATCATCCGGCGAGCGCTGGAAAGTTCACCCGATTGCTGACTGGACCGACAGAGACGTCTACCAATATCTGAAGCAACATGATCTGCCGTATCACCCGCTGTGGGAGAAGGGCTATGTCTCTATCGGCGACGTTCACACTACGCGTTCGCTGGCCGATGTATCGAGCAGCGACGAAACGCGATTCTTTGGACTGACGCGCGAGTGTGGTTTACATGAAATGGACTTCGGGCAATCGGCCTGAAAGTTCCTGATTCGTAGAAGAGGTTCGTAGGAGCCGCTCCTACTACGCGGCGGCAGACATATCGTCCGAGCAGCCGCCACGGACCGGCAGTTTTGTGTCTTTGAACAGCAAATCGATTTCTTCCTGTTCCTGGGCTTTCACCGCCAGGTCGACTTGCTGTGCATCGATATGCGGCGCAAACAGCCTGATGAAGTCGAGCATATAGCGCCGTAGTATTGCGTCCTTGCGGAACCCGATCCACGTCGTGCTTCGGGGAAACAGTCCTTCCGCATCGATCACGGCCAGGTCTTCATTGTCTGCGCACTCGTGAGCCATACTCGCAACGATACCGACGCCGAGTCCCATGCGAACGTAAGTCTTGATTACGTCGGCGTCCCGTGCGGTGAAGACGACATCGGGTTTGAGGTTTTTTTCGGCAAACGCTTTCTTGAGCGATGACTCTCCCCCGAAACTGAACACATAGGTCACAAGCGGATGGCCGGCCAGATCTTCGAGTGTCAGCTTTCGATCCAGCGCCGCGAGCTCGTGGTCGTTCGGTACCAGAATCGTGCGGTCCCAGCGATAGCTCGGTACCAGCAGGAGCTCACCGAATAAGTGGTTCGATCCTGTGGCAATGGCAAAGTCGATTTCATTTGCGGCCACCATGTCGGCAATCTGTTCCGAGGTGCCCTGATGTAAATTCAGGTTGACGCCTGGGTATAATTTTCTGAAAGATTTTACGACTTCGGGCAGGACATAGCGCGCCTGGGTATGGGTCGTGCCGATGGATAATGTGCCTTCCTCTTCCTGATAGTAATCCGAGGCCAGGCTACGGATGTTCTCCACCTCCTGCATGATGAGTCTGGCCCGATCGATGACCTCGTGACCGGCAGCAGTCAAGCTTTCGAGACTCTTGCCCTTGCGTGCAAATAATTGCAGGCCGAGTTCCTCTTCCAGCAGCTTGAGCTGCTTGCTGACGCCCGGCTGGGATGTGTAGAGGCGATCAGCAGCCGCCGTGATATTCAGGCCGTTATCGACGATTGCGAGCAGGTACTTTAGCTGTTGTAGTTTCATAGGACTGCGTCTTGCCGATCCCGTTTGGCTCGACCAACCCCCACTAGGACAGGCTTTGCGGGCAATCGTTGCAGGCATTACGGTCTCCATGACTCAAATGTGGCCGGAGATTATGCCGAGCCTGCTGTGTTGCGACAATTTTCGCTGAGAATACCGATACTTATAACGCGGTGGCATAAGGGCAGAAACATTCATTATTTTTCGTATTGCCGGGCACTCGCTATATTGGACGACCTCCAGATAAGGCTGAGCCCGTGGATTACTTTCCCGCATTTCTGAACCTCAAAGACAGATCCTGCTTGCTGGTCGGTGGCGGCATCGTGGCGTCGCGCAAGGCGGATTTGCTGCTGGCTGCGGGCGCCCGGCTGACAGTTGTGGCGCCAGAGATCTGCCCGCTACTCCAGCGATACGTCACCTCAGGACGAATTACTCATCGCGTCGGCCGTTTTACTCCGTCGGATGTGCATGGCCACTGGCTGGTCGTCAATGCCAGCGACGATCCCGAGCTTGGCTCTCAGGTATTCGAAGCCGCAAACGGAGCGCGGATCTTTTGCAATTCCGTCGATGACAAAGGGCTGTGCAGTTATGTTACACCCGCGATCATTGACCGGAGCCCCGTTGTCGTGGCGGTATCGAGTGGCGGCGCGGCGCCGTTGCTTGCGCGAAAAATCCGCACACAGATCGAAACAATTCTGCCGGCGCGCCTCGGTCATCTCGCCGCCCTGGCTTCCTCATGGCGGGACCGCGTCAAGAATCGAATTGATGATCTGTTAAGTCGACGTCGCTTCTGGGAGCAGGTGTTCGATGGCACCGTTTATGATGACGTGCTCGCCGGTCGACCACAGTCTGCAAGAAGAAACATCGCTGCCCTGCTCGAAGCAGCAACGCGAGAGCGGAACAAAGAAGGCGAGGTCTGGCTCGTTGGTGCAGGACCCGGTGACCCCGGTTTGCTGACGATGCGGGCATTGCAACTCATGCAGCGGGCGGATGTTATTGTGCACGACCGTCTCGTATCCGACGAAATACTTGCACTGGCAAGACGCGACGCCGAGAAAATCTCTGTGGGCAAGGCCCCCGGATGCAGATCCACGACACAGGAAGAGATCAACGAGCTGCTGATACGCCTGGTACGTGACGGCAAGCGAGTTTGTCGGCTCAAAGGCGGCGATCCTTTTATATTTGGCCGCGGTGGCGAAGAGATAGAGGCGCTTGCGAGAGCTGAGATTCGCTACCAGGTAGTTCCTGGTATCACGGCCGCGGCCGGTTGCGCGGCGTATGCAGGTATACCGTTAACCCACCGGGATATGGCACAGTCCGTCGTGCTCCTGACGGCGCACGGAAAGGACTCAGTGGACCGGCTCGACTGGCTTTCGCTGGCGCGTGACAGACAAACGCTGGCGCTGTACATGGCCGTTCGCCGCTTCCCGGATATTCAGAGCAAACTTATCGAATACGGACGGTCACCGGACACGCCGATTGCAATCATAGAACGTGGCACGAGCGACGATCAGAGAGTCATACACGGCACTCTCGAAAACCTGACCGACCTTGCGGAGCAACATGACGTTGTCGCGCCGGCGCTCTTGATCGTCGGCGAAGTGGCTGGATTCGGTGTCGGTCGGGGGTGGTTTGAAGGTCAAGCTGTCGCGCAGGTCTCTGAGGCGCCGGTTCCTGTCGCAGTTTTCTGATATACAGGGCTATCAGGAGTGTGTGCGGCAGAAAGTACTCCTGCCGCAAAAGCGTCACAGCGGCCTATTATTACGCGCTTTATCGATACGTAGTCCCGCTATACGCCGCAAAAGAACGAAAAAGCGGCCTCGCGACGGATATTCCTACCGCGCAGATTCCTGGATCGAATAATAAAATCTCGAGTTTTTTCAAAAAGGACAGGCAAATGATTTACGACAACATCCTCGACACGATTGGAGGCACACCGATCGTACGCCTCAACCGAATTGCTCCGGATCACATGGAAATGTACGTGAAGGTGGAGTCGTTCAATCCGATGGCGTCGGTCAAAGACCGGCTCGCAATTGCAATCATTAACGATGCGGAAAAACGCGGCACCATTGAGCCCGGCCAGACAGTTGTGGAAGCAACGTCAGGGAATACCGGGATCTCGCTCGCGATGGTCTGTGCGGCGAAGGGTTATCCGTTCGTCGCAACAATGGCGGATTCCTTTTCCATTGAACGGCGCAAGATCATGCGCGGTCTTGGTGCCAAAGTCATTCTGACGCCCGCCGCCGAAAGGGGCACCGGTATGGTGAAAAAGGCGGAGGAACTGGCAGAAAAATATGGTTGGTTCCTGGCAAGACAATTCGAAAACCCGGCCAACCCGGAATATCATCGCAACACGACGGGGCCTGAGATTCTCACAGATTTCGCGAACAGGCGGCTCGACTACTGGGTCACCGGCTACGGCACGGGCGGTACGATGACCGGTGCCGGGGAAGTCATCAAGCTCGCGCGGCCCGAAGTAACAATCGTTGCGACCGAGCCTGCCGGTGCGTCACTGCTCGCAGGATGCGACTGGAATCCACACAAGATTCAGGGCTGGACACCCGATTTCATTCCCGGTGTGCTGAACCGTGAGATCTTTGATGAACTCGTTCCGGTGACGGACGAGCGGGCAATCGACGTATCGCGACAACTGGCGGCAGAAGAAGGTATTTTCGTCGGCATCTCCTCCGGCGCCACCCTGGCAGCCGCGTTCCAGGTTGCCGAGAAAGCCGAAAAAGGCTCCGTCATCCTCGCGATGTTGCCGGATACCGGCGAGCGGTACCTGAGCACGCCCCTGTTTGAAGGAGTCAACGAGGGGTCGGACGACGACTGGCTCGAATCGATAAGCGCTTAACAGCTGCTCGATCATCAGGCCCGGTCGGCGCGAATGCCAGCGCCACCGGGCTTTCTTTCGTGTAATCTACTGAAAAAAAAGGAGAAATTCGTTTCACCTGAGACATGAGTCACAGCGATTTCCGTCGTTGCGTGGCATTGTGCGGTGGTTCCCGAATACAGGGGCTTTCCCGGCCGGGCCAGAGAGCGACACTCGCCTATGTTCGCAGACGTGCACAACATCATAACGGGTAGAAATATCGACTCGGCCAAGGGACTGCTGCAGTCTCTGGTGCCCCGTGCACAGCGCTTTTGTTTTTACGATCTCTCGAGGAGCTGTGTCTGGAGCAGTGAGGGCGTCGACGATTATGAGATCGACGACTACGTTACGGAATTGCCCGACGACGTTGTCGCGGGAATTCTCCCTGATTCGAGTCTTCTGCGTCGCACGTTGGCCTCCGGACGAACTTTGCTCGTGTTGCCGGTCTATGGCGGTACGGATAAAGGGCTTGGCCTGCTCGTAAGCGTGTTCTCCAGGAATGCAGGCAAGTCCTCCTCGTTCAATCCGAGTCTGTTGAAAAGCATTCTGCTCCCGGCGGTGCAAGTCATCGGCGAGAACCTGCGCCTCAATCAACAGCTCGACGAGCTTGTGAGCCGGGCCGACGTCGCCGAGAATGAACTCGAACTCGTCTACAAAGTCGATGAGAAAATCCATGGCGTATCACGCAGCCACGCAGGTCTCGCACAGCTAATCGGCCAAAGCGGCCGCTTTCTTGGCATTGCCTACAGTGTTCTGCTTTTGCCGTCCAAACGAATCCGGATCAGTGCTACACACTCGAGTTGGAAGCACGTAAACAGGAAAGTACTGGACAAGTACATTATCGAGAAGCTATTCCCGAAGCTCGAGGGTCACCGAGCGCCGCTAGTGTTCGAAGTGCCGCCGGTAGAGGGTTCGACCAATATTGCCGACCAGGGTTACCAGGCGATGCTGTGCCCGCTCATTGACAAGGGCGGCAATGTCGAGGGCGTGCTGGCCCAGCTTGGGCGCGTCAACAACACACTGTTCGACAAATCGCACATGCGTTTCATGTCGCATATCGTACGCAAGGTGGAATACGTCATTGAGCAGTCTTTCGACGTGATGACCGGCCTCATGAACCGCTCGGGATTCGAGGCGCAACTGCATGAATCGATGAAATCACTCAAGGACAGTGGTGACGAACATCAGATTATTTATTTGGACCTGGACAACCTTCAGCTCGTCAATAACACATTCGGACGGGAAGCCGGTGACGAAGTCATTATTCGCTTTGCGCAGATGCTCGAGGACGTATTGTCCAAGAATGCCGTGGCAACCCGCCTCACGGGCGATGATTTCGCCATTCTGCTGACACACAGTACGGTCGATCAAGCGCTCGATATGACCACGGCCGTGCGCAAGAAAGGAGAACAACTTCGATATTTGCAGGGAGACAGGTCCTTGCAGGTCACAGTCAGCATCGGCGTTGCCAGTTTTAAGGCTAAAGCCTCTGATGTGGCGGACGTGTTGACGGCTGCCCGAATTGCCTGCGACTCTGCGAAAGACCACGGTCGTGATCGTGTCGAAGTCTATGATCAGGAGAACCAGAGCATCATTCGCCGCTACGATGACATGCATCTCGTCTCTGAGATTCAAAAGGCACTCGACGCGGACGGCTTTGAGCTTCAGGCGCAACCTATCGTCTCATTGACGGATAACGACGATCATAGTTACTTCGAGATTCTTTTGAGAATGAAGGACAGCAAAGGCCTCAAGGTGTCATCCGAGGCCTTCTTCTCCGCCGCCGAGCGTTATCAGCTTATGCCGCAGATCGATCGATGGGTTGTTTCGACGACATTGTCCAAACTCGGCGAGCACGCAGAATATCTCAAGGCGACAGGGGCAAGTTTTGCGATAAATCTGTCAGGCCAGTCTCTGGGTGATGACGAGATTCTCAAGTTTATCGAGGACGAAATCGAGTCCAGCGGTGTCCCTGCTGCGTCGCTCTGCTTTGAGGTCACGGAATCCGCGGCGGTATCCAATCTCAAGAAAGCTCAGGCCTTCATCGATGCATTGCGCAAGCGTGGTTGCAGTTTCTCACTCGATGATTTCGGCGCCGGGTTGAGTTCATTTGCCTATCTCAAGAATTTCCAGGTCGATACTTTGAAAATCGACGGCAGTTTTATCCGCGATATCACTGACAACAGGATTTCGGAGTCAATGGTGGCTGCTATTACACAAGTAGCCAAAGTGATGAAACTCAAGACCGTGGCCGAGTACGTGGAAAGTCAAAAGACCATGTCGCTCATTAAAAAAATCGGTGTCGACTTCGCGCAGGGCTATGCTATCGGCAAACCCAGCGCTGTCGACGACGTCCTGCAAGCCCTGACCAGGGAGACGCAGTCGTCGACCGGGTAATTACGAACAAGACCTGACACGCTCGTTCAAAAGGAGTGGGGCGGAATGCCGCATCTGGCGGCTATTCCGATAGACTGGCCGCGATGAAGCCGTCAGCCAACAAGAAGCTCAAGCAGCTGATCTCGAACCTGCCCGACGAGCTCAGCGACGTCCTGCCGTTTTGGCTTGAGCGGCTCGAATCGTCTCATCCAGCCAGCGCCGCTCGATTCAGTTCCCCGGATGACTTCCTTGCCAGGATGACCAAGCTTGTTGCCTGCAGCGAATTCGCGGCGAATACGATCGTCCGGGAATGGCCCTGGGTGCTGTCCTGCCGGGACGACGGTGCATTCCTGCAGGCTCCGGACAGAAAGGCCCTGCGTGCATTTGAGAGCGAGATATCCGGATGTATGGATGACATCGATATCGTAAAGAGCCGCCTCAGACGGTTCCGCGATCGGTGGCTTTTGCATGTGCTGTGGCGCGATATCTGCGGGGCGGCAAGCCTCAACGAGACTTTGCAGGCATTGTCCGATCTTGCCGACGGCTTGATCGCTGCCTGCACGAAGTATGCAACGCGAATAATGCAGGAACGGTTTGGAATTCCGCGAAATGAGCACCGGGCAGATATACCCATCGTAGTACTTGCAATGGGCAAGCTCGGCGGTCGGGAGCTGAATTTCTCCTCTGATGTTGATCTGATTTTCCTGTACACCGACGATGGAGAAACTGATGGCCGGCGCCCTCTCAGCGCGCATGAATACTTCACTCGCCTGACTCAGCAGATCGTAGCTTTGCTTGACGAGGTGACGGCTGACGGCTTCGTATTCAGGGTCGACACCAGGCTCCGGCCGTTTGGCGAGAGCGGCCCGCCAGTGGTCAGTTTTGCCGCGCTGGAATCCTACCTGCCACAGCACGGCAGGAGCTGGGAGCGATACGCCTACATCAAGGCCCGGATTACAGGTCCGCCTGTCAGCGAGGCAGTTGTCGAAGAACTCATGAGCAACATGATTGAGCCGTTCGTTTATCGGCGCTACCTGGATTTCGGTGTATTCGAATCGCTGCGTGACATGCAGGCGCTTATCGCTGCAGAGGGTCAGAAGAAGGAGCTGGCATCCAACATCAAGCTCGGCCCCGGCGGTATCAGAGAAATCGAATTCATCGCACAATCGTTGCAACTCGTTCGCGGCGGGAGCGACAGGCGACTCCGCAGCCCCGAGTTGCAGATCGTGCTGCCCCGTCTCGCCAATAATCTCGGGCTTTCGGAATCATCAGTCGCCGAGCTTCTCAATGCCTACACCTTTTTGCGGCGTCTCGAAAATTTCATTCAGGCTATACGGGACCAGCAGTCGCACGATCTTCCAATCGATCCCACGGACAGGGCACGACTTTGCCTGGCGATGGGTTATCCGGACTGGGACAAGCTGGTTGCAGAACTCGATATGCATCGCAGCAATGTAAGCAGGCAATTCGAAAACGTGGCATTCAGGAATGAACGTCCCGAATCGCAGTCCACGGCCGCAACGACATTTTCTGAATACTGGATGTCATCGTCTACGGCAGCCCAATGGCGGGAACTATTGGAACAGCAAGGCTTCGCTGAGGCGAAGGAACTATCGGCAACTGTGGTGAATTTCCAGCATGCTCCTCTGACGCTGCAAATCGACAAGGTCGCCCGTCAACGGCTGGAACAGCTCATACCGAAGCTGCTGGTTCAGCTACGGGACAAGCCTCGTCCATCGCTGGTGCTCGGCAGAGCACTCAATATCGTCGAGCGAATATTGCGGCGCAGCGCTTACGTCGCCTTGCTGAATGAAAATCCGGCTGCTCTGGAGAGGCTGGTAAACCTGTGTGAAAGCAGCGCTTATCTCGCCGAGGAGATCAGCCGTCTTCCTCTGTTGATGGATGAGTTACTCGACCCGCGCCTGTTTTCGGCTTCGCTTTCGGCAAGCGAAATGGCAGAGGAACTGGATCAACGTGTCGCCCGTCTTGACGAGATGGACAGCGAGCATCTCATAGAGATGCTCGGACAGTTTCAGCGGGCAAGTCTGTTTCGCGTTGCGGTCGCCGATTTCAGCGGCAAGCTGCAGATCATGAAAGTCAGCGACCGCCTGACCGACCTCGCGGAACTGGTTTTGAAAGAGGCACTGAAACTGGCTTATGCCGATCTCGTCGAGAAGCACGGTGAGCCATGTTACGGCGATAGCAAGGCCAGCCGGGTTGCCGGATTCGGTGTTATCGCTTACGGCAAGTTCGGCGGCATAGAATTGTCGTACCGGTCGGATCTCGATCTCGTGTTCCTCCACGAATCAGGGCGCTGGGACGATTCCGAGCAAATGACGAACGGTGAAAAACCGATTGAAACGAGTGTTTTCTTCGGCCGTCTGGTCCGCCGACTGGTGCACTTTCTAACGATACAAACCGGCACGGGTGCGCTTTACGAAGTCGACACTCGCCTGCGTCCCAGCGGACGGTCCGGACTTCTGGTAACGAGTGTCGAAGCGTTCGAGCGGTATCAGGAGGAGCATGCGTGGACCTGGGAGCACCAGGCCCTCCTGCGCAGCCGGCCCGTCGCCGGCAGCGCCCAGGTAGCCAGGGAATTCGAAAGAATACGGGCCGAGACGCTGAGGAACCGCGTACGTCAGGAGAGTTTGCTGGAAGACGTTACGTCGATGCGGCGAAAAATGCGGAAGCAACTGGACCAGAGCGATGCCGAGTTATTCGATCTCAAACAGGGCGAGGGTGGCATTGGCGATATTGAATTCATCGTGCAATACCACGTTCTCAGGAACGCCAGGCTGCATCCTGCCGTCATTCACTATTCAGACAACATACGGCAACTTGGAACGCTTGCAGCGGCAGCTTGCCTGACGGAGAAGGATGTCGTGGGCCTGCAGGACATATATAAGGAGTACCGCTTGCGGTTGCATCGCCTCGCTCTGGATGAGCAGCCGCCACTGGTGCCTGACACAGCATTTACTACGGAAAGAAAGTTCGTATCCAGCGTCTGGGCGCGAACGATGAAATGACTTGTGACAGCGCAGAGCTGAACTGACAGACAGTGTCAGATTTGTTCGTGCTAGGCATTTCTCCCACTTGACGCTATCTCCGTATTACTGCATAAATCCCGGAGCCAACCGACAAAGGCAAATCCAGCCAAAGCCAGCGAGGAGACCTGTCATGACCAAGTATCTGCCAATTGCGCTTTCAGTGCAGAGTTGCAAAATAATTGCTTGCAACAGGCTGTGGCGGACGATTACGAAGCTACTTGCCGGGGTGAGTCTGGTGGCACTGCTCTGGGCGCCCGCTCCTGCTGCGCTTGCTCAGCAGGAGGACGTGATCGAGAGCGGACGGCAACAGTTCAGTCAACAGTGCGCCGTCTGCCATGGTCTGGAAGGACAGGGTGACGGTGTGTTAGGACCGCATCTAAAGGAGCAACCGGCAGACCTTTCCCGATTGAGCGAGAGAAACGGAGGGACCTTTCCGTTTTGGGAAGTCTACGGGAAAATCGACGGTCGCGACAAAATCGGTGCCCACGGACCCGGCGATATGCCCGTGTGGGGAACGGATGAGCGGTACGAGGGGACCAGCGGACGGCTGGCGATGGGGCAGATTTTGGAGATGGTCTTCTTCCTGCAGTCCATTCAGGAAGAATAATCCGCTCAGAGACGGAGAGGCTGGACCTTTCGATAGGTCAGGCTTCGCCAGACCCACTCCATTGGCCCAAATCTGAATCGTCGAAGCCACCAGGCGCAAAAAACCACCTGTATTGTGAAGAAGAGAATGGCGTATGCGGTGGTTCCGGCCGGCCCGATTAGGAATATCTGTCCAAATCCATAGCCGTAAAAAAGCATCGTAAACATAACTGTTCCGGACAGATAGACCGTTAGGGCCAACTTCCCGAGGTTTTCCAATGACCGAACGACCGGCATCCAATTCTGCCCCTGTGCTAGGAGAACAATTCCCGCGGCGTAACCCAGCGCAAGAGCCGTTGACCCATAGGCAAAGAGAATGTCACCAAGAAATTGAATTTCGGAAGAGGCAGTATTTTCGCTGAACACCGCATAGCCAAAATACTGCCCCAGCAACCATTCAGCAGTCGCGCCCGTGACCCCAATACCTACGCCCCAGCCAAACACCTTACGAATAAGCGGAAGATGTTGCGGGACATCGTGAAGAATCCGGCTTCGGCCCACGTAGAGACCGAGCAAAAACATTGCAAAAACCGCGAGGCTCGATTCGGGGCTATGCAGATTTGACCAAATACGCGGTGGAATGACCGGAGCATTCGCTTCGAATACGTCCGCAAGAGAGCCCAGATAGGGATGCCCCTCTCTCCGCTCGGCAAGCGACTGAGTCTCTTCCGACTGCGCAAAAGGTTCATCGTCACTCAGCGATACGATCATGTTTCCGACGGGGAACGCCGCAAGGAGTACTAAGGCTAGAGCAAGAAGCGCACGTTTCCGCACCTTGCGGAATGCGACAAGAATTAGACCGAGCGCCGCATATTGCATCAGAAAGTCCCCGTCATAAAACAAGGCGTGCGCCATTCCGATGACGAACAGGATCACTAATCGTCTGAAGTAAAACCACAATGACCCGGCGGCTTGTGTCTCCGCTTTCAACATTTGCAGGGCGAATCCAAATCCGAACAAGAAGGAGAACAGCCGCCAAGATTTAGTCTCGAACACGGAGTGCATGGCCGTGAAGGCAATGCGGTCGACCATGCCGGTCCATTCTGTGGAATACGCGCCAAAGTTATACATATTGACCAGCAGCACCCCGAATAGGGCAAATCCCCTGACCGCGTCGACTGATCTTATGCGGGCCCGCGGGTCGGTTGGGCCAATGGGTTTGGCAATAGACATACCTGCCATATTCCGCCCCAATGCGCAGGAGATCAATCTCATAACCGCCATGGGTGCCGCCCAGCAGAGACCCTTATCCGTCCAGAAATTTCTGCTCCTGGCCGAGGCTGTGATAGCAGCATTTGGCAAGCCAACTGACGACCGCTGCTGGTGGAAGCGGTCATTGAGTTTTGATCGAATCGGACGCGGCTGGTCAGATCAGATACCGACTATCACAGATAGGCATCGGCTCAGGTTGCTATAATCGCCTGCAAAACAATGCGAGCGTGGTGATATCGGTGAGAGCCAGAGCAGGAACAGTCGATCAGAATCTTATTCAGGCAAATTCGCAACGCAGGTACGAGGTCCGTCGCGACGACATTCCTCTCTCCTGCCCGATGCCTGGCATGTATCTGTGGAATTCCCATCCAAAGGTCTATTTGCCCATCGAGGAAACCGGTGAGGCCAAGTGCCCGTATTGCGGGGCGGAGTATATTCTTGCCGATTCGGCTGGCTAGGGCGATTTCCCTTTAATTGTAACGAATTGGCCGCTAAATGTGCCGAACATCAGCGAAGTGCCAGGATCACGGTCAATTTGCCGCGGACAGCAATTAAGCTGATATTCGGCTTGTAGTATCGGTTTAAGGGCCCTAAAAGGCGCTAAATATCTCTAAATGTTGCAAAAACAGCCGAATTCCTGTGAATGCGATAACGCTGAAATGCGGATCTTTCGGCAAAATGACGTTAAAATCTGTAAAAATCAGAAAAAAATCGCGAAGTGAGCCAAAAGTCGCCAAATTCGTCGTCTTAAACGAAATCTTCTAAGGATCGACAAGCTTGAACGAAAGCGTCCTGCAGACTAGCAATGGCTCCATCCTTTTTGACAGTGATATTTTCGGACAAATCTCCGACGCCGAATTCACTGCTGGAAGTTGGCCGGCCTGTTCCCCGGTCACGGGCCGGCTTCGGTCTTCCGGGCGCGGCAATACCATGATCGTGAAAGGCGATCAGGGCGAATTCGTTTTGCGCCACTTCATGCGCGGCGGGCTGATCGGCCGATTCATTGCAGACAGCTATTTTTGGCTAGGCGAAGATGCGACGCGCGGGTTCGGCGAGTGGCATTTGTTATCGAAGCTCTCGGCCATGG
>PVMK01137938.1_pt1 | contig 90300 bp, 78 predicted proteins | sample 1853481 | NCBI WGS metagenome assembly PVMK01 (sample SAMN08533507, study PRJNA380276) | Marine sediment metagenome, whole genome shotgun sequencing project.
ACCGGCAAAGGCTTTCACAAATCAGACATCTATCGCAAACACAATTTTGAAATGCCCTCTAAAGTGTTGCTGGTAGATGACGAGCGCGAGTTTGTTCAAACGCTTTCTGAACGGCTAATGATGCGCGATATGGGCCCGGCGGTCGCCTATGACGGGGAATCAGCTCTCAACCTGATTAAGGAAGACGAACCGGAAGTGATGATCGTTGATCTCAAAATGCCGGGTATTGACGGCCTTGAGGTTTTGCGAAAAGTTAAGGAAACCCGCCCGCAGATCGAGGTGATCATCCTCACCGGGCACGGCCATGAAGCCGACCGGGAACTGTGTATGAAGCTGGGTGCTTTTGCATACTTACAGAAGCCTCTGGACATCAATGAGCTCAGTGAAATTATCAAAAAGGCCAATGAAAAAATTCGCCAGAAAAAAGCCTCTAAGCGTTAAGCAGCCGGCCTGGATCATTTGGGCCTGTGCCAAACCCTTACCTGAATGGTGTAGAAATGCCGATATCGGTTTTTAGTAGACTCAAACCTCGCTTTTGGGATCATGAAGATGCAATCGGCGGGCCGTATAAGCACCATTTTGACTTTCGCCGGATCTGGAAGCGAGCCGTTCTGGCTACGGCAACCGTGGCGCTCGTTCCGCTAATCATATGGGCCCTGGCCGGCTACCGGCTGAATCTGGATACAACCGAATCGGAGCTGGTGTTGCGCACCTCCCAACTGGTTTCGAATTCGTGGCGATCGGTCTCTCTTTTTATTTCGGAACGCCGGTCGGTGTTGGATTTTATTGCTCACGATCATACTTTCGAAACTTTGAATAATAAGGTTCGCCTCGCTGCCATTCTCGATAATCTCAATAAAAGATTCGGAGGGTTCACGGATTTAGGTGTCATCGACAGCTCGGGCATTCAGCAAACCTACGTTGGACCTCACCAGCTGGGAGGCCTGGGCTACAATAATGAGCTTTGGTTCCGTCAAGTCTTAAGGCACGGTGTCTATATCAGTGATCTGGTCATGGGATATCGCAAAGAACCGCACCTTGACTTCGCCGTCAAACGGGATTTGCCGGATGGTTCATTTTTTGTGCTACGCGCAGCCTTGGAAGCGCAAAAGTTCAATGAATTGATTGCTCAGTTTGAGGTCGGGAAAAAAACCGACGCGTTCGTTATCAACCGGGAGGGCGTGCTGCAAACCCCTTCCCGCTATTACGGTTCGGTTTTAGAAAAAATGCAGATTCGCATCCCGGATTACTCTCCAAAAGCACAGGTATTCGAGAGTAGAAACGATAAAAACGAACGGACCGTGATCGGCTATGCGTATATCCCCGAAACGCCTTTTATTTTAATGATCATCAAACAGAAAGGCGAACTCATCCAACCCTGGTATAAGACGGGTTGGGCCTTTACGGGGATTTTAGCAACAAGCATTTTGATGATATTGCTGGTAACCCTCGCAGTCGCTTCTCATCTGGTCGATCAGATTCACCAGGCCGATCAGGAGCGCGTCGACACCTTGCATCAGGTGGAATACACCAATAAGATGGTTTCCCTGGGGCGCCTGGCTTCAGGCGTTGCCCATGAAATTAATAACCCACTGGCCATTATTAACCAAAAGGCCGGGCATATCAGAGACATATTCACTCTGACCGAAGCTTATAAAAAAGATCCGAAGCTCATCAGCCTTGTGGACTCGGTTCTTTCCACCGTGCATCGCTGCGCGGACGTTACAAAAGGCCTGTTGGATTTTGCGCGCCATCTCAATGTCAGTATCCAGACCATCAACTTGCAGGAAATTATCAACGAGGTACAAAGTGTTTTGAGCAAAGAAGCCGAAGTCAGGTGTATTACGGTCGACGTGGACCTATCCGAGAACATTCCGCCGTTTGAGAGTGATCGCGGTAAATTAGAACAGGTATTTTTTAATCTGTTCAACAATGCCATTGCTGTCATGAACGATGGGGGCCACCTTGAGATTAAGGCAGAGCGCGAGGCTACGGATTTTGTTTCGATCACTTCTCCAACAACGGCCCGGGTATTCCGGAAGCGGACCTCAAGCACGTTTTCGAGCCCTTTTTTTACTCAAGAACCGGTGAAAGGGGGACGGGGCTCGGCCTGGCCGTTACCTATGCGCTGGTTCAGGAGATGGGGGGCCGGATCAGCGTTCAAAGCGAGCCCGGTACGGGAACGCGTTTTAATATCCGATTACCGCTTAAGATGCCGCGAAAGGACCAAAAGGGAGCCGGCGAATAGGATCACGACGCTTGACCCGCCCGGACATCAAAAAAAATGGAGTCTTATATGGGTGCTAAGTTAGAAACCGCCGCTGAAACCGGCCTCCAATTTTTCGGCAAAATGACGGCATCGATATCCCACGAAATTAAAAATGTACTGGCGATCATCAATGAAAATGCCGGGCTTCTCGAGGACCTTGTGCTCATGTTAGACCGGGGGGCGGAGATCGAACCGCAGCGGCTGAAAAATATGTCCCGGACGGTTATGAAACAGGTTAGCCGGGCGGACGCCATCTTGAAAAACATGAACCGCCTGGCTCACAGCGTTGATGAATCGATCAAAACCATTGATTTAAATGAAATCCTCGAACTGGTCGTGTCCCTATCGCATCGATTCGCAGCTATGCGAGACGTTAGCGTTGATCCGAAACTTGGTGAAAGCCCGATGATGGTAAGGACATCCCCGTTTCTGTTAATGAATCTGCTCTGGTTATGCCTGGATTTTGCCATGGACACGGCGGGTGACGATAAAGTTGTTGAACTGGTTACCCAAAAAACAGAAGCCGGGATCCTGGTTTTTTTCAAACGTCTTGGAGGTCTGGCTGGAGCCCCATTGAAACCATTTCCGGCTGAACATGAAAAGGGCCTCTGCGACCTGCTCAGGGCTGAGCTGGAAGTTAGCGCCGAGAACCAGGAAATTGTTGTCACAATTGGCGAAGACATTGACAGAGATTAATACCTAACCCGGATAAACCGGAAAAATGGCCACCAAGGCACAAAGACACAAAGCAAAACTGTTTGTAAAAATTAAACTTTGTGTTTTGGTGTCTTGGTGGCGAAAATGTTTTTGCACAAAATGCAAAGAATTCACAACTAAGACTCTATAAAATACTTTTCGCAAGGAAGACTAGACATGAAAACGCGAGTATTGTTAGTTGATGACGAGGAACAATTTATTGACGCTCTATCTGAACGATTGGCCCTTCGCGATTATGAAATTACAACATCCTTAAATGGCGAAGATGCTCTCGAGAAGATCAGACAATACAATTATGATGTGGTTATCCTTGACGTGGCCATGCCGGGTACTGACGGAATAGAGGTTCTTCGTGAAATCAAAAAATTAAAACCATTGACCGAGGTCATCATGTTAACCGGGCACGGAGCGGTGGAAACTGCTATCGAAGGCATGAAACTTGGTGCTTTTGATTTCCTCATGAAACCCTGTGATACTGAAGAATTGGACATCAAGATCAAGAAAGCTTTTGCGCGAAAAGACGAGCAGGAAGAGCGCATACGAACAGCAATGGTAAGTGATAGCATCTCCTCTCCCAGGTCGGTCCTAGAGAATGATTAATTGCCGAGGTGTATCGCATGTCAGAAAAGGTATTGATCGTTGACGATGAAAAGGATTTTTTGGATATCATCGCAGAGCGGATACGTGCGCGCGGAATGGATGTTTCAACAACCACTTCGGCCGAGGATGCCGTTCATATGGTTGAAGAAAAATCTTATGACGTAATCATCATGGATTTCATGATGCCCGGCATGAATGGCTTTCAGACGCTTAAAGCAATAAAAGAAAAAAAACCCGAAGTGCAAATCATCTTGCTCACCGGTAACGTACTTGAGGAAAATCGCATCGAGGCCAAGAAACTCGGAGCCTTGGATGTGATCGAAAAACCGCCCGACCTGAAAGACCTTATTCAAAAAATAAAAAAAGCGAAAAAGGCTCAAAGAACGGTTCGTGGGAAAAAGAGTGCGAAGAGGAAATAAAGTAAGGAGATTTCAGTATTTAGCTTATTTAGGTCTTTGGACACTAATTTTTTTTAATTTTTTCTATACTTCACTTTAAACGGCATTTTTAAGATACTCAAAAACGTCAGAGCCTTCAATGGCAGCTTTTTGTTTGCCGGCAGCGACCTGTTGGACAAGCTCTATTTTGGTTTTATCGAAACTGCTGATCTGTTCTTCGATGAGCTTGAGGGTGCCGTGAATCAGGCTGTAAATAATCATCGGGCCATATAAGACTTCACCGCCGGCTTTGGGTGTCAGCTCCCCGATAATTTTATGACGACTGAGCTGAAATGCTTTCGGTGCCGGCTTGTAATCCAGCAGTTCGGCAAACAGTCCCAGGCATTCGTTCACCCCATCGGTGTAATCCCTTTCAAATGATGCCTTTCCGTCTGCGGCAATTTCATTAATATCGGATTCGGTATAAGAAAGATCCAGTAGGTCGATGCACTCGCTCTGAATCGCTTTAACCGATTCTTGCTTGCGGCTGAGCTTCACATCGGAGTCCTTGAGTATTTTGATGATGTTGCGGATATTGGCCATTTCTTTGATTAAAGGGCTTTTACGCATGGCGACGTCGTCAATGGTCGTTTGGTAAATGGGCAGCTCGTTGTCGAGGACCAGAATCTTTTTCTGCTTCTCATCAATCCCTTCGACGTACAGATCCAGGTCCCGCGCTTTTTGGTACTGATAAGGACTCATTTCCAGCAGACTGCGCATGGTCTCTTTGTCCACCTTACGGCCGCTTTCCGCAGGTCCGATGGAATCAATTACTTTGGCAGCCAATCGGTTAATTTTTATTTTGGCAAGCAGGTTTTCTTTAAAGGACATGGCGGGCTCCCTATTTTGATTTTGGATTTTAGATTTTGGAATTTGGATTGCGGATTAAAAATATTGAAGGCCAATTGTTTAGTTGGGCAGTCTGTTCTTAAATCCAAAATCCGAATTCTAAAATCCAAATTGTGAATAGCTCCATTACTCCGATTAATTTTTAACTTTTCCTCCTGCTTTACCACAGAGGGCTTGACAAGTAAATGATCCTGAATAAGAACATGGTAAGCATGAACACTTACGGCATCAAGAACACTCATCTATCTAGTGGCGCGTTCCAGAAATAATGTTTAATAATTTTTCACATATTGGCCTAAGAAATAGCTTCGCTTTGTTCGCAATGACTTTCTTGGTTCTGCAGATTTAGTAAAGGAACCTGTGGGACATAACACAAGAACCTAACTCAAAAATAGTGGATCAGGGTTTAGGGCAAGGCGTCCTGTGAATTGAACACGGAGCGTACACGGAGTACTCGAGTATTTCAATTTGCAGGACAACGCAGCCCTGGGCACTTAGACACATTTTTTAGTTAGGTTTTAATTGAAAGAGAGAAAAACAATGACAGATACGATTAAATTGGTATACGGGAAAAAAGAATATGAACTTCCGTTAGTCGAGGGTTCCGAAGGGGAGAAAGCCATCGATATTTCACAGCTGCGCGCCACCACCGGTCTTATCACGCTGGACCCCGGCTATGCGAACACCGGCAGTTGTGCCAGTGACATTACTTTTATGGACGGTGAGAAGGGTATATTGAGATATCGCGGAATTCCGGTTGAAGAGCTGGCCGAGAAGGCCACCTTTAAAGAGACCGCTTATCTTTTGATCAATGGAAGACTGCCCAACCGTGATGAGCTGACGAGTTTTTCTGTTTTGCTCAATGACAATTCTCTGGTGCATGAAGATCTGCGCGTATTCTATGAAAGCTTCCCACGTTCTTCCCACCCCATGGGGATTCTTTCTTCGATGGTGAATGCCCTGAGAAGCTTTTATCCGGAGCTTCAGGATCTTGAAGAAGAAATTAACATGACGGTGACCCGTTTGCTTTCCAAGATTCGAACGCTGGCGGCGATGTCGTATAAAATTTCAAGGGGTCATAAGGTGGTATACCCCAGACCCGATCTGGCCTATTGTGCCAATTTTTTAAACATGATGTTTGATTCACCGGTTAAACCTTATGAGATTGATGAAGATGTCGTCAACGCGTTGCGGGTATTCTGGATTCTGCATGCCGACCATGAGCAAAATTGCTCCACGTCGGCTGTGCGGCTGGTGGGCAGCGCCCGGGTAACACTTTATGCCGCAATTTCCGCCGGCATTGCCGCTCTATGGGGCCCGTTGCACGGAGGGGCCAACCAGGCGGTTATTGAAATGCTCAGTGATATTGCAGAAAATAAGAATATGGCCAGGGTCGTTGAACGGGCCAAGGACAAAAAGGATCCGTTCCGCTTGATGGGATTTGGTCACCGTGTTTATAAAACTTACGATCCACGGGCCAAAATTATGAAGAAAATGTGTGATTCGCTGTTAAACAAACTGAAAATATCAGACCCGCTGCTGGATATCGCCGAGGAACTTGAAGCGTTGGCGTTAAAAGATGATTATTTCATTGAACACAATTTGTATCCGAATGTCGATTTTTACAGCGGAATCGTTTTGCGGGCCATCGGCATACCCGCCAACATGTTTACCGTGATGTTTGCCATCGGCAGATTGCCGGGCTGGATCGCCCAATGGAAAGAAAGTATGGATGATCCCAACTGGAAGCTCGGCCGACCACGACAGATCTATACCGGCCCGACCCAAACAAAACTTGTTCCGATTGATAGAAGGTAGGTGTTGTTATTTCCTGAATCTTGCATGAAAATAGATGAGAATCTTTTGGTTATTTAATTACAGCAGGTTCGCACAAGAATAGAGTACAAACCATTTTACTTAAAAAGTAAATCGGATGATGATCTTTTTATTTCTCATCTATTTTCACCCGGCGGGCGAGCCGGAGGCTCCCATCTGCAGCGTTATTAAGGGCTCGCAATAGTTCACTATGGCTTCACCCTTAAGTGCCTTGCAGATGAAAGCCTCCTACTCGTGCAAAATTCAGGTATTTATTTAATAAAATTTTGAGATGCTGCTTTGTTGGATTTGTCTTAGCTATCCAAAAAAAATGAGTTTTGCAGATTAATAATCCACAAATTACAATATCTATGCATAGCGTCGTCTAATCTCAAATTGTACTTATAAGGATATCAAAAAATTATTCGAGAATCGAAACTGGTGGTTTGTATCGGCGCTTTTGGGAGACTTGATTTCTTACTGATAAGAATTGCTTAGAAGGCCGCTAAGTCTTCCGTTTTTGCCAGGCCAAGAATTCACCGGGACGAAGCCGGTAACGGGCAAAATTTCCCTCGTGTAATGCGGCTATTTCTTCTTTAGCAATCTTGAGAAAATGCTCGCGATCATCCTCCGCTACCCGATCCTCTACTAAATGTGAAAGGACCTCTCCTTCATCAGTAACTATCCCCTGACCAACCTGCCGAATCGCCTCACCCACACAATCGATCAAAGCTTTCCGATAGCGCATCCGGAATGCATCGGGCTCCCCTAAAGCGTGGCGTACTACATGATAACGTTGGCACGACCGTTCATATGTCCAGACGAATATGTCTATCAGAAGCCCAATGCGGTTGAGTTCATAGACCCCCAGTAGTCCATTGATATATTGGTCTTCCGGTACATCCAAAAAGGATAGAGGGCACAGGTTGTGTCGAATAAGGGGAATATTCGCAGCCAATCGCGATACCCTTTTATTGACGTCTTCGAACGGTTGAAGGTAGGGCAGATGTACTGTGACAAAAAATGCCTGTTCATATGGATCAGAAATGGCAGAGGCAGTAGACAGGATTTGACTGAAAATTTCATCGATTAATTGCGGTACTGCCAGCGGTTCATAGACAGACTTCCCTATGCTAACGGGGATGGCACGCAATCGTCCCGATGCTTTCGGATCCCCCAGTAGATTATCGGAAAGCAATGCATGAAGATTGAGAATGGTTCGGCGATCAAACCCCATTTCGTCTGCTGCATCCACGAGGAACTCAATCGCAGCTTTGTGATTGAGCACCATTTGGGTCTCGAACGGTGTTTTCCCGGGCGCAGATTCCCCGAACGCAATAAGCCTTTCGGTTTCAAGGAGTGAATAGGTATTTCCTTCCAGACGGCTTGACGCCCAGGAAAGATCGATCAAAAGCCTGCCAAGAATTTGCCGAATATAGGTCCCGGCAGCATAATCGATACCGGTACGTCGGCCAATATCTTTCAAGTGATTACGTATTGCCGGTTGCAGGTACCAGGTTACATTAGGCTCATAACTGTCGATGAATTTTCTTTGGTAACCGACCGGATGGCGAGCAGTTAAAGGTCGGGAAATCAGTTTTCCTATCTCTTGTGCATCAGTAGAAAGTAAGATTCCATCCCTGGTTTCTTTCGTTTTATCAGGTGTAACCAACGGCAGATAGCGAGTGGCTCGTCCCGCACCTACAATTTGAATACGCCCTTGCTTTTCAAGCAGGGCCAACCGTCTCTGCAACGTACGGCGATTGAGGGACAAGCCCAGACCTTTAAGGGCTTTCTCCATTTCCCCAATTCCCCATCCTTCAGGTCGTGCGGCAAGCACGGTTTCAATAGGGGATAGGTCTCTGTTTGAAATATATTTTGGCATTTTTTTGTCGCGATATCAGTTTTCGCGACAAAATAACCTTTTATTTGTCGTGAGTCAAGCTTTTATGACATATTATTTGTCACGATAATGTGCTCGCGGCTTTGAGCGACAAAAATATCTGTTTGTATTGAGGATTTGCATAAGCTCCATGCTAATCTGTATCCAAATTTTTCTGAACCTTGTAGTCCATCCAGAGATCAAAGGCTCACAAAAACGCAAATGTTTAAGCTAATCACAGACTACGGGATGTGAAAATATTTAAAATTGCCAGATGGTACATGCAAAAGATGTTTGTTACGGGTAGATAGCCGTTATGTAAAATTGATAAGATTTTAATATTACGTATGCCTAATATACAATCTCCAAAAATATTGACGTGGGAAATATCAAACGTTGGGATTACAGATACGATATGGATATCACAACATTTTCAGTGATTCAAAAGTACTGATACGTTGGAGATAGTGCGCCACGAGGCTGCACAGAAGATGAGGGTATGGCCCCTCGGAGTCGGCTTGCAGGAGCAGGCCTCAAAACACCTCAAGTTGCTGTGGTCAAAAGCCATGGTGATGAGCGTTGAGGAAAAGGTTCCGCCAGACGGGATCAGTTGTGAATCAGAGAGACGAGCGCAAGCGAACCATTCGATGAGGTGTCGAAAACATAAAGACGACGTCAAAACTGGTGGCTATCTCTACACCAGGATAAGTCCAGGGGCTACCTGCTTACTGTCTGGGCGGCGTCCGGCATAAAGGTGGCGTGACTCTGATTTAGGCTTCTGTGTGGAACGCGGGAACTCTTCATGTGATGTTAAGAGAAAACCTTATAAGTGAGGACCACGAAGGGGGAAAGTATCGATGCGCATGAAGGGGGCGGATCATCCTGTAGTAGTGTTGAAGGTCCTGTAATGGGGCTGGAGCGAAGGGGATGAGCCAGCTCGCAGTAAGCAATGGTCAACCCCGCCATTGCGGGGGAGGAGCCGGGTTCTTTTTGCGTAGACTTGAGACCGCGAGGTCTCAAGAGGAAGGCTGGCAGGAGCCGTGTGAATCGAGAGGTTCACGCACGGTTCTGTGAGGGCCTGGGGGTGAAATTCCCCCGGGCTACTCGACCATCAGGTTTTAAAACGGATAGGAAACCTTGTGGTATATAGTATCGCAACATCTAACTGTGCGGACAAGCTACCTCTTTTCTGTTAGGGGACTACCAGAGGCCTATACCATAAATATTATACTCTGTTTTGGTTTCAAGATGTTTCTCGATATTTTCATTTAGCTCGATCCGACGCGGGTTCCTAAGCCATTGCTGCCAATACTCTAAAGCTGTCCACCTGCTTATTACCAAGCATTCCCCTGGGCGATCTAAGTTAAAAAATGTTTCGCCTGAAATGTATCCCTTCTGTCTGACTCCAAGAGCTCTTAATTCTATTATGTGAGGCAAAAGTATCTTCGCATCGACCCCATTCTTTGTTACTCGCTTTATTAAAACTCCAATCGCCATCTCCCTCTCCTTTCTGCAGCTCATCCTCCTTGTTATTTTTGGTGTAGCGAAGCGACTCCTATAGAGATTTGGTATGAGACAGAGAGCAGGACAGGGATTTGCGCCTTCGTGAAATGAGAATGATCTACTAAAAGCGCATTTATACCTCGATGTAGTGATTGTCAACAAAAAATGGTTATCGGATTTATGAACCCCGGAGTCAAAATATCTTGCCAGAAAACCAAATATTACAGAACTCCTGATTTATTGAGAATACATGCATTTTGCCAAAATTGAATATATCATTTGAGTATCACAGGTTTTTCGGCATTTCAAATGTTTGCATACGTTTGGAAATCTGCAGTTTGTAGTTGTGAGATATAGAATGTGCATTACTAATACTTTTTTTAAATAAAAAAGGCAGAGCCAAACAGCTTTGCCTGAATACACTTCTATTTCAGAACTCAATCATATTGATTTGAGTCAGGGTCGTGAGACGTCTTGTTCCAGGAGCATTAACGAGATGCCAGGCGACATACTGTTCCGAATAGAGTTTGTCTGACATGCCGTCTACCGGTACAATGATATTTAATTTCCGCATTGCAGCACCAATGGCTGTGCCAAGCACTGCTCCGTTTGCAGCGGTACCCACTATTATGACGGTCTTTATTCCTCTTTCCTTTAAAATCTTTTCCAATTCCGTACCATAGAATTTGTCAACAGAGGATTTAACGACCGGTTCTCCGTTAAGAGGAGCCACCTCTTTTAGAATAGTTTCCTTGGTTCCCTTGCTGGTAAGGCTGTAGACTATGGGTATCCCTTTGGCTCTTGCCTTTGTGATCAGACTCTTGATTTTGGGTACTGACGCTATACACCGAGGCCTTCTTTCTGAATTGCAGGTTCGCTTTTCAATGTCCAAAACCAGAAGAGCAGTTACATTGGGATCAACACTGACCGGTTTGAGCTCAGGTGCCTTCGGAGCCTTGACATCGGCCCATTCGTCAATGATAGTCCCGTCAGCCCAAGTTGGGTTAGAAAAAGTTAAAAGAACACTAAATAAAGTTATTGCCGCCACCATCGTTCTTTGTATCTTCCCTTTCATAGTCCCTCCTTTTTCCTTGGCCATATTACCCTCAAGATGAGGACTTATCTGTAGAAAATACGATATTTCACTTTAGTCTGAAGTTGTGAGTATATATTCAAAAATATGTAATATGGGACATGATTATTAGAATTTGATTAGTTTACCTTGCCAGAAAACCAAATATCAGCCGATTGCAGATATATTGAGAGACTGTCGAAAAACCCTAAATCTGTAATTTTAATGTTTGTAAGTTATTGATTTTATTAATTGCGAAATTGCTAAAATTGTTATTTTTGGACTTTTTCGACAGTCTCTGAGAGTATCAAAGAAACACCATAACCTGTGATATCATCCCCATTTTTGACGATATCACAACATTTTTATAGCTTTAAAAACTTTTGATAAGTTGGAGATCAAAACTGTAACGCCACCCATCAGCTGCGTGACGTAGGAGCGTCGGCTGCATGGGTTTGTCCACTGCACTGCCTTGTTCTATGTTGAACTCAAAAACGTTCTAAGACGAGAGTGAAATTCGTCAGGATTATCGTTCATCATAAAATGTCCGCTACTGCCAATCATTACTTTTTCGATGGAATTAAGTCGACGCAATACAACCATGTCGGAATTTTTTTCGCCATAAAAATAAGATTTTCTGCAAGGCAAATTTTTAAAGCGAGAAATCAGTTCTCCGCTGTCCGACCAACGAACGAGTGATTCAGCACTCTTATAAAACCCTAAAGGCAAAGCTGAATCGAGAAAAAAACGTCCTTCTCCAAAGGACTTGGACAGGTCTTTTAGATCTGGCAACACTTTCTTCTCAAATTTTTGAAATGAAACACTTATCGTTTTTCGACTAACGATACCGCAATCTTCACTAATGAGGTTACCTTCCAGATTTGCAAACGTTAGTGCCGAGTTGAGAAGTGAAGCTGGGAGCAGTAAGCCGATCGCTCCCCCCATGCTATGTGCGATTATATGAACTTTCTTGGAGGAAATTTCATTCACAACCTTAGCACAAACAGAAGCCTGATCTTCCATTTTATATGAGAACTTATCTGATTTCGAAGAATCACCAAAACCAAGAAAATCCAATGACATTATTGAATAATCACTAAATTCATCGCGAAACCAAATGTCTCTAAAAGACTCTTTAGAGCATCCGAGCCCGTGAAGCAGAAGTAACATCACCCCGCAACGCCTCCGAAATGTCGTGGCAACCTCATATTTATTACCACCATGGTCTATTGAAAAAATCCGATTCTCCATTTTATTTCAACGCAACACTCGTCAATTAGATGTAGAACTATTGAGTAAGTGGTTGAGTAAGTGGAAATTTTTCCGCAAAATTGCGAAAATACAAAAAAATTCCCAATATTAGGAAACACTGGAATTGCTTAATAAACTTATCAATCCTTAAATTGAAAAAGGATGCTAATTCCAGATTTCTTGCCCAAAAACCAAATATCAGCCAATTACGGATATATTGAGAATACATGCATTTTGGCAATTTTACAGATATGAAAGGGATATCACAAGGTTTTTCAGAAGATGTTAGGGTATAAGTTTGATACAGGTATTTGCTTTATTTATGCTTCAATTGCAGCTGATGCTTTCTGTAGATTACACAATGACAAATATACAAAAAATTCGTCTCATAGAAATTGTGGCTTTCGTGCCTGCTTACGAAATATGCCGCAGTGTTCAAATTTTTGGATTTGATTATGAAATGTGGAATTTCGAGTAATTGAAGATTGGTTATGGATTAAAAGATGTCTTTTTTTGAAATTACTAAAAATTCTAAAACGGCCATATCATCGGGATGAAAAGAGAACCCATAACCAGGACGAGCAAATTCAGCGGCATGCCCAGCTTCAAGTAATCGCTGAAGCGATAGCCCCCGGGACCATACACCAGCAAATTCGTTTGATAGCCGATCGGTGTTGCAAAGCAGGCGCTGGCACCAAAGCAAACCGCAATAATAAAGGGCTTGGGGTTGACGCCCAACCCCACGGCTGCCGAAATCGCAATGGGCAACAGCAGGATAGCAGTGGCGTTGTTACTGAGTAGGTGCGTACTGATGCTGGTTAAAATTATAACACCGCTTAAGACATAAATCGGATTTAGCCCGCTGAACAAGCTTAGAAATGCCCTGGCATAAAATTCGGAGGCACCCGTTTTTTCCAGTGCAGCACTCAATGCAAACATTGCGATAATGATTAAAAGCACCCGGCCTTCCATGGCCCGGTAGGCATCCCTTAGCTGAAGACATCCGCTGATAATCATCATAAAGGCAGCCGCCAGGGCACACACCATGATACCGGCCATCCCCGTACTGGCAGTTACCACCAGACCTCCAAATATCAGGAACGCACGGCGTGCCAGTCTTTTGTGGATAATTTCATGATGGACGTCTTCGACGATGATATAATCCGTTTCCCCGCGCAGTCTATCCAGCGCTGATTCCGGACAGCGAATCAAAAGGATGTCGCCGATTTTCAATCGAATATCCTTGATTTTTTGTTCGGTGTAATGCAGCTCCTGGCGTTTAATTGCGATGATATGAATATCGGGATCACGCTGCAGGCGACTTTCGATCAACCTTACGCCCAGCAGGGATGACTGCGGCGGTATGATCAACTCCACAATTAAAGATTTCTTTTGTTCAGCGCCGAAATTGATGCTCTGTTCCCCAAGGGGCAATTCCACAATATTTTCATGAAGAATTTCAACCAGATCATTGGCCGAGCCTTTCACCAGCAGTAGATCATCAGGCGCCATTTTGACCGCATCCCTGTCAGGGTAGAAAATATGCGAATAGCGGATCAGTTCGAGTACTTCCGTGTCCGGATATTTTTGCGCAAAGTATGAATCCGGATCCTCACCGATGATACGGCTTCCGCGCGGAACCTGAAGTTCAGCCAGATAGCGCCGATGCGCATCATTTTTCAGCTCACAAACCGGGTTATGCATGCTGGGCATGAGTCTGGGGGCGGCAAAAATGAGAAAAGCAATTCCGATCAGAGCAATGGGCACCCCGAGCCGCGATAGTTCAAACATCCCCAGAGCTCCAAAGCCGTACATGGCACTCAAATCGCTGATAATAATATTGGTGGAGGTCCCGATCAGCGTACAGGTGCCGGCTAAAATGGAAGCATACGAAATCGGGATTAAAAATTTTGAGGGGCTGAAATTTAGTTCACAGCTCAGACCCAGGATAATGGGGATAAAAAGGACCACCACCGGCGTGTTGTTGATAAAGGCCGAAGCCAGCCCGACGATGGCTAAAATCAAAACGACTGCCAGTTTGGGCCGCCCCCGGGAATATTGGAGTACTTTCTGGCTGATAAACCCGACCGCGCCGGTGCGGATCATGCCTTTGCTGATGAGAAACATGGACCCGACGGTGATGACGGCCGGACTTGCAAAGCCCGCAATGCCTTCCTTGGGCGTTAATATTCCGCTGAGAATCAGTGCTACCATGATACCGATCGATGTCAGATCCACCGGCAGCCTCTCGGTTATCAATAAAAGCATTGCAATCACTAAAATAAGGGTCACCAGCCAGATGGCCATATCATCACCTCAGCGAAGTTTTCGATTTTTGCAGAAGCGCATAACGGCGCTACTTGGGTCTATGGATCTCAACATTTGGATAAAACATTGTCATGATTAAGCATTAATCTTTATTCAAAAACATGATTGTCAAGTTTCAGTCCTCCGGATTTGCCTGTTCACGCCCTCTGAAATTCTCCATTGCTCGATCTATACCCATCATTTTCCTCAGCCGGTCCCAACAGAGGTTGGGTTTTTCCTTAAATAACGGAATGAGTTTTTGCATCCACGGGGTTTTCAAATAAACATACGCTCTTCTAAATGGATTAATGATTTTTTTGCAAATTTATCGGATAGGCTCGAAAAAAATTTAGAATAGCGGACAGTGCGATGCGGGTTAGGGTGGTGGCCGATTTTGGATCGCGCACCTTGCGATCAGGTATGCAAACACCGTATCTGCGGTACGACGGAATTTCGTGGTATACTGCAGGCGCTGCAGTTTTATTAAGCGAACATTTATAGGTTAACCTGATGGACATTCCTAGAATGTATCAGACTTTGCGGTCCTGATCAGGTGGCCCTGTCTGACCACCTGTTTTACGGGATTGGCGCCGATACGGTAGGCGAGCTCTGCGGGCTCGGAAATATCCCAGATCACAAAATCCGCATCCTTACCCGGTTCAAGGGTGCCGATGCGATCCTGCAGTCCGAGGGCCCGCGCGCCGTTGCGGGTAACGCCTGCCAGGGCTTCCTCCGGCGTCAGTCTGAAGAGCGTACAGGCCATGTTGAGCATCAGCAGCAGAGAAACCGCAGGGCTGCTGCCGGGATTGCAGTCTGTGGACAGCGCAATGGGAACTGCATAGCGGCGCAGAAGATCGATGGGCGGCACTTTTGTTTCCCGCAGGAAGTAAAAGGCACCGGGCAGAAGAACCGCCACGCTACCGCTTTCGGCCATGGCCTTTACCCCCTCTTCGGAGACATATTCGAGGTGATCGGCTGAAAGCGCGCCGTATCCGGCCGCCAGTGCGGTGCCGCCCAGGTCGGATAGCTGTTCGGCGTGAAGTTTGACCGCCAGGCCTAATTTTTTTGCAGTCTTGAATATGCGGTCGGTTTGCGCGGGAGTGAATCCGATGCCCTCACAAAAAGCATCGACCGCAACGGCCAGGTTTTGAGCAGCGACCTGCGGCATGACTTCATTGCAGACGAAGTCGATGTATTGATCGCTTTTTCCTTCATATTCAGGAGGCAGGGCATGGGCGCCTAAAAAGGTGGGCATAACCGTTACCGGATATTTTTCGCCCAGTGTGCGTGCCACGCGCAACATGCGGATTTCGGTTTCGAGATCCAGCCCGTAGCCGGACTTTATTTCCACAGTGGTGACCCCTTCGGCCATGAGAGCGACCAGCCGGGGAGCACTCTGATGAAGCAGAGATTCCTCATCCGCCGCACGGGTGGCGCTGACCGTTGATCTGATGCCGCCGCCCTGGCGGGCGATTTCTTCATAGGTCGCCCCCTTGAGGCGCAGTTCAAACTCACGCGCACGGCTGCCGCCGTACACAAGATGGGTATGACAATCCACAAGGCCCGGGGTGACCCATCCGCCCTGAGCGTCGTAAACTTTGGCGGCCCTGGATTCCAGATCGGCGGGCAGCTCGTTTCTTTTTCCGATCCAGACAATCTTCCCATCGCAGAGGGCCAAGGCACCGTCTTCTAAAGTACCGTAGGGGCCGGTTTGCGTCATTGTGGCCAGGTGCAGATTGACCCACAGTGAGTCGATTTTATCAGGAAGCTGATTTTTGGCAGGATTCAATTTATGTCGGCCTCCTTTACCGGATCGTTCGTGAAGACTGAGTGAAGTGCTAATACCTGAATCTTGCATGAAAATTAATGAGAATATGAAAGCCTCCGACTCGTGCAAGATTCAGGTAATAATTCCTTTTTGCCGGGAAATATAAAAAACCGGGCCTGGCGTTTCAGCCGGTATCTTATTCTTTTAATATCTGATGCGCAATTCTGTTTAAGCATACCTGGGTGGTTCCCCCACCCATCGACCACCCTCTAACATCTCTGTAATAGCGTTCTACTTCGTAGTCGGCCGTATAACCATAGGCACCATGTAACTGAATCGCCTGGTCACAGACCCAAACCGCCATCTCATTTGCAAATTTTTTGGCCATGGCAGCCTCTTTGGCGATCATCTTACCTTTTTTCTCGGATTTAATCAGCGCATCATAAATTAAAAGTCGGGCGGCCTGGATTTTGATGGCCATTTCAGCCAGAATCCAGCGAATTCCCTGAAGCTCAGAAATCGGTTTTCCAAACTGAACCCGCTCTTTGCAATACTGCAGCGTGCGCTCATAGGCCCCCTGGGCAAACCCGACGCAAAAGGCTGAATTGCCGCAGCGCTCCGAATTGAACTCATTCATCATTTCCTTAAACCCTTTGCCCCCTGCCGGAATCAACAGGTTTTCCTCCGGAACCTTGACATCTTCAAAAATAATCTCATCGAGAGTTGAGCAGTGGCGCCCCATCAACTCCTCAGTTTTACCGATCGAAATCCCGGGGGCATCGCTGTCAACGATGAACATGGCGATACCTTTTGACGGTTTTGGCAGGTTTCTCTCCGTTTTGGCCAATACGATAAATACCCCGGCAATTGTTCCGTTGGATATAAAAACCTTACGACCATTTAGCAGGTAATATCCGTTCTTTTTTTCAGCAAATGAAGACATATTGCCGGCATCTGATCCGGCATTCGGTTCGGTTTGACAGTAGGCGCCTATCTTTTTCCCCGATGCCATGTCGGGCAAATACTTTTGTTTCTGGTCTTCGGTGCCCTGGTGCACGATTGCCCGGCAGCAGGCCGAAACATGGGTCAGCGGAATGGAGACACCCACTCTTCCCATTTCCTCGCACAGGATTGCCAGATCGATCATTGAACCGCCGGCACCGCCATATTCTTCAGGCACTAAGAGTCCCCAAAACCCCATTTCTGCAAGATATTGATAATAATGATCCGGATATTTTCCTTCTTTTTCCCAGGTCTTAACATTCGGCGCAATTTTCTCTTCGGCAAACTTTCTGACCGCATCCCGGAACATTTTATTTTCTTCACTTAACAAACTGTCGATCATAGTGTTGCTCCTCTTATTGAAGTATTCAGCTTAAGGTGTTGATAAGGCTTTTCTGCAACAATCACGCCATAGCATCCAAGTTATTATTTCTATTAGACCTTTTTAATATCGTGCAAAGAAAAGCAGCCGGGTTTGTTTCATTTGTATACAACTTCCCATCGAGCTAAATTGCAATTTTGAAAGGATTTTCGCCCAAATTCGTTTTCAACACCTGTTTGGTGCTTAAGCGTGTACGCATGTGCGGTTATGGTAATTGAACAGGGGGTATTTAAAAACTAATTGAACAGGGGGTATTTAAAAACACCCCCTTGGCCGTGTCAGCGTATCTTAAGCTAAAAAAAATGGATTTGGGCAACAGGCCGAAACGTTTTGAATAAAACGTCTTCCAACCGGCACGCGGTATTTCGATCGCCGCCAATCCGTTTTTTGCTCATTTAAGTCTTCATTGTTGACTGGCTTTTGCGACTGTGTTTATTAATTAAACAGAGGTGTATATTTCTTCCTGAAGTTTCAATTTCTTGTTTAATATTTATACAATTCATAAGAAATACATCAACCGCAAAAACAGCAACCATTGTAATTCGTTCATATTTAACAGAAAATTTTTGTTGGCATAGGGATTGCACCAAATTCAATAAATTAGGTCGACTCCGATATGCCATCATACCACCTATTTGGGGGAAATCGTGCGCCGTCTTGTTTGATAGACTCTGCTCCGCCTCAAAGTACTCGTCAGCGCATAGCCGTTTGGATTTAAGAAAGGAGATTGCATAATGGGCATCATACCATTGAGTGGAAGGACCGTCGAGGTCCTCAGCAGAGACGAAATCCACGAGGTTCATCAGGCGGTTCTTGCAATTTTGAAAGATCCGGGTATCAGCATAAAACATGAAGAGGCATTGGACATCTTCAAACGCGGTGGAGCGGAAGTAGACCTGGAAAAACAGGTGGTTCATATACCCCCATCGCTGGTAGAATATTCCTTGAATCATGCACCGCGCTTTATGACGGTATGTGGAAGGGATCCAAAATACGATCTCAAATCATATAATGGGATACATTACAGCAGCGGTCACGGGAGCAACCTTTATTATTGATATTGATACCGGCGAACGGAGGCCCGCTACAAAGAAGGATTTAGAAACCAACGTCAGAATCCATGACGCTCTGGAGAACACACATTTTATCTTTCCCGAAATCTATCCTCAAGATGTTCCCGAAAAAGTTTTAGACAGACATATATCCCAAGCATTGTTAAGCAACACGGAAAAGCCGGTTATCGCGACTGCATACAGTGGCAAGGGGGCCAAGGACCTCCTCAAGATGGGCATCGCCATAGCCGGGAGCGAAGAAGCCTTACGGCGAAGGCCAATGTTCACGGTTAGCCTTGGGATCATAAGCCCGTTTAGTTTTGAACCGAATAGAGTTGATGTACTTATTGAGATGTGTCGATTCGGCCATCCTTTTCAAATCTATACTATACCATCCACAGGCACAACATCCCCGGTAACCCTTGCCGGCACCCTGGCGTTAATGGTAGCGGAACTCTTATCCGGACTTGTATTGACGCAACTGGTCAATCCGGGTGTAGCCGTCAGGTTAATGGGTTACGCCGGAACTTCCGATATGAGATCGGGTGATTTCACCTTCGGTTCTCCGGAGAAAACACTAATGGCCGCAGCTCTGGCCCAGATGCTGCGATTTTATGGGGTACCGATGGGTGTCCATGGATCTACAACCCGAGCTAATGTACTGGATGCGCAGGTTGGCTATGAGACAGGTATTTTAAATCTATTCTCGGCATTATCCGGGAGTGATGTCATTATCGAATGCACTTCTGCTTCTTTAGAAAACACGGCAACTTCATTTCCGGAGCAGGCAATTATCGGTAACGAGATATGCAGCTTTATCAACAGGATATTGCAGGGTATTGAAGTTAACCCAGATACTCTGGCTGTTGATGTAATCAGAGAGGTAGGTCTGGGGGGTGAATATCTAACTCACAATCATACCATGGAGCACTTCAAAGCCGAGCAATGGGATGCTCAACTGGGCAACCGAATGACAATGGAACCCTGGGAGGAAGAAGGAGCGATGGACATACGGGCAAAGGCCAGGGAAAAGCTAAAGACAATCCTGGCCACACACCAGCCAAAACCGCTGGAGCCTGAGGTCCAGAGGAAGCTCCAGCAAATTGTAGATGAAGCCGAAGCTTAATAGGTACAGGGTCCGGAGGACCGGCTGGGTTTATTGACGCCGTCGCAAAAAACACCAGGTTCAGAATCGTATCAAAAAAGTCATTTGATAATAACATCAATTGCAATTACAAGTAAGTCTAGATTTTTCATGAACAATAGGCAGCACCACAAACACAAAAAAGGAGGGATCTTAAAATGAAGAAATTTTTTACATTTGCTTTAACAGTCGCCATAGTGGTCCTTACTTTGGCGGTAGGCTTCAGCAACGTCGATGCCGCCCAGAAGGTATACAAATGGGATATGACATATCCTTTGTACAGAGGAACCTGGGATTGGGCGGTTCTTGAAAAATGGGTTGCTCATCTCAAGGCCGCCAGCGGGGGACGGATTGATATCACACCCCACGCCGGAGGTGAAATTATGCCGGTCATGGAGACCTTCGACGCTGTTTCTTCGGGTACGTTGAAGATTGACTTTTCCTACGGTCCCTACTGGATCGGCAAGTTGCCCATGGCTATCTATGCCAGCGGCCTGCCACCGTTCACCTTGCCGAGATGGGAACAGTACAAGGTCCTGTATTACGAGCTGGGACTTGAAAAGCTAATCCGGGATGCGTACGCCAAGCACAACATTTTCTATGTCGCCGCCATGCCAACCAATAATGCCGTAATGCTGAGCAAATTCCCCGTTCACAAAGCGGCCGATTTGAAAGGCAAGAAATTCAGAGCCACAGGTCTGTATGCCGAGGTTTTGAACGAAGCCGGGGCATCGGCGACCTACTTCCCCTGGGGAGAAATATACGGGGCCCTGGAAAAGGGCACGATTGACGGTGTAATCGCCGGACCATTAAGCAGCCAGGCCGATTCGGGATTTCATGAGCCCACAAAATTTTTACTGGAGACGCCGATAACACCGGTCGATGCCTGGAGCCTGCATGTCAATATGGACGCCTGGAAAGCGCTGCCGGATGACCTGCAAAAGCTCCTGGTCGAAAGTGCTTCGTACGCGGCTGACCTGTTCACCGGATCATACTTTGTGCATGATGTCCGGTGGAGAAAAAAAATAGTGGAGAAACATGGTTTTACCGTGACGACTATGTCCGAGGAAGAGCAGCGCAAAATGAGTAAATACTCCCTGGCGGTTCTGGATAAATATTCTAAAAAAGATCCCGCATTTGCCGAAGCCACAAAAATACTCAAGACCTACATGAGGGATCTGGGGCTCTTAAAATAATAACTGCCGAACTTCGGCCGGAGCTAATATAGCCCAACAGGTAAAGGTAGAGGTAGCGCCTCTACCTTTACCTTGAGGTGGCAAAAAAATATTAGAGGGCATAATGAAGCGGTTGCTCAAAATCATCGATAGTATCAGTGATTGGTCGGGCAGGCTATTCTCATATCTGTTATGGCCCGGGGTGGCGGTGCTGGTGTACGAGGTTATCGCCAGGTATGTATTCAATGCCCCGACGATATGGGCTCACGGTTCAACGCAGCGTATCTTCGCCGTCTACTACTTCATTTGTGGCGCATACATCAGCCTTAACCGGTCACATATCACTATGGACATAATTTACGAACGCTTCAGTCCAAGGAAAAAGGCTATTCTGGACATCATCAGCTTTTTCTTTTTCTTTGCTTTCTGTGGTGTCTTGCTATGGTACGGATCCCGTTATGCATGGTCCTCCCTGATACGCTTAGAACCCTGCAGTACCCCTTTCCGTGCCCCTCTTTACCCGATTAAGCTGATGATTCCATTGGGGGCGATGCTGATCATCCTTCAGGAACTGGCTAATCTATGGCGCAGCATCTACGTCGCGATCACAGGGGAATCGTATGAGCATTGAATTAGTTACCGTGATAATGTTTGGCGGTCTCATCGTGTGCCTGCTGCTGGGTATTCCTCTCGCCTGGTGTCTGGGCGGTGTTTCAGTATTTGTATGTCTTTTGCTGTGGGGCCCGAATGGCCTGATGCTGATTGTCTACAATACTTTTGGCTGCATGTGGAGCATCGTTCTGGTCGCCATTCCCCTGTTTATGTCCATGGGAATTCTATTACAGCGCGCCGGTATCGCCGAAGCTCTGTTCGAGACCATCCACCGATGGTCTGGCCGGTTAAGAGGGGGTATCGCCATGGGCGTTGTGGTCATCTGCGTCCTCTTTGCGGCCATGACCGGCGTAAGCGCTGCGGCCACACTAACGATGGGATTGATAGCGCTTCCGGCAATGCTCAAAAGAGGCTATGACAAAAGCATCGCATTGGGCTGTATCGCCGGTCCGGGGACGCTGGGAATATTAATTCCGCCCAGCATTATAAGTATTTTGCTTGCCATCGTCGGCAACGTTTCGGTGGGCAAGCTGTTTATGGCGGGGATAGGCCCAGGCATTCTTCTTTCCGGTCTTTTTATAGCCTATATCGGCATCAGAGGCTGGATCAACCCGCAGCTGTGCCCCAGCCATCCGGAAAGGTTCACCGTAAGGGAAAAATTCGTTTCTCTCAAAACCATCATCCTGCCTTTCGCCATTATCATGGCCGTTCTGGGGTCGATTTTCTTCGGCATTGCCACACCTACCGAAGCCGGTGCTTTGGGAGTGACGGCTGTTCTCATAACTGTTGCTATCCACCGACGATTTAGCTTGAAACTCATCAATGAAACAACGATCGAAACCTTTAGAATAACCGGGCTGACCATGTGGATTTTCTACGGGGCCATGTGCTTCAGTGCCGTGTACGCAAGAGCCGGCGGCGCAGTTTTCTTGAGTGATTTTTTCCTGGGGATGGGAATGAATCGCTGGCTCATTCTGATCACAATGATGGGGCTATCTTTGCTGCTGGGTATGTTTGTCGATCCCTTTGCCATTATTTTCATCCTGGCCCCCATCTGTTTTCCGATCGTAAAGAAACTGGGTTTCGATCCGGTATGGTTCGGCATCCTTTTCGTCATCAATATGCAGATGGGTTACGTCACGCCACCCTTTGGCTACCAGCTTTTCTATCTGAAGTCGGTGGCGCCCGAAGGAATCACTACGGTTGACATCTACAAATCTATTTTTCCATTTCTCGGCATTTTGATAATCGGAATGGCCCTCATTATGATTTTTCCCCAGATTGCCCTATGGCTTCCCGAATTGATGATGAAGCTGGCAGAGTGAGGCTTTGCAACTCAAGGTGAGGGTTTTATATCTTCCGGTTTCGGAGCGCTAGGTCAGGCATTTGTCCCGGCTTACGCATCGAAGCAGCTAGTTTAGCTTTAATGGTTCTGGAAAATTGGACACTTCAAAAGCTGTCCTGGCATTCAGCACATGGCCGGACAGTTCCCGGCGGGCCAGTTTTTGTGCGAATTTGACCGTATTGACAATTGCATCAAGGCTGATACCGGTATTTATGCCAATTTCCTGAAATAGATAAACCAGATCTTCTGTTGGAATATTCCAGGAGCCGACCTCCATTTTGGGGGCTCCAAAAGGGGGCCCGCTTAATCCGCCGATGGCTGTATCAAAAATGCGGATTCCTGCCTCATAGGCGGCAAGACAGTTTACAAGCCCCAGCCCTCTGGTGTTATGAAAATGAACCGCCAGGTTTGCGTCCAGACCCAGGTCTATCAATGCGGCAATGGTTTCTTTGACCTGTTTTGGATTGGCCATACCGGGAGTGTCGACCAGCGAAATTTCGTTTACCCCCATAAAAGCCAGTTTGCTTGTAAGTTCCACAATATCCTTGATTGAGACCCGGCCCTCATACTGACAGTAAAATGCAGCAAGGAGATAAACCCTGATAGTTTTTCCTTTTTCCAAGCAGGCCTGGAATATCGCAGGAAGGATTTTGAAAAGGGTTTCTTTGATACTAATACCTAGAACCGAACTGTTAAAGGACTCACTGGCAGCGACCAGGGTTCCTATTTCGTCAACGTTGGTGTTTAGGGCGCGGCGGCAAGCAATTTCATTGGGAGCCAGACCGATGATGGTGACCTCAGGTTTTTTATCTAGGGCATTGATGACTTCTTCCGCATCGGCATTTTCGGGTCTGATACGCGGATGCGTGAATGCAACGCAGTCTATTTTGGTCAAACCGCTTTGCATCAGGCTTTTTGCCAGAGCGATTTTTTCCGACGTGCGTATCTCGGGAATAGCAACCGGGCCGTCCCTGGGACTGGTATCCACAATTGTGACATCCGCCATTGATTTTACCAAACCAAAAATTGTAATGGGTCTAATTTAACAGATCGCAGTAATTAAAATTCGCTGCAACAATTGGACCATTGTATTCAATATGCTGTTTCTATTAGGATTTTTGAATTCGCAATCAAAAAAAGAGGTTATTTTTGTTTAATTAGTATACAAAGAATTTTCTAAGCGATATTGTACTGTTTCAGCTTTGTATAAAAGGTCCTGCGGCTGATGCCAAGTATCTTGATCGCCTCTGATCTGGTTCTGGCTTTTAGCAGCACTTCTTGAATGACCTCCTTTTCCGTATGCTCGACAGCGGTGGACAACAGCACATGATCCTGGTCGACTTTGAAATGATGATGGTGGCTTTCGCTTTGATCACGATTCCGGTGTTCGGCAGGCAACAGGAAATCCGGAAAAGAATTTTCGGTGATTAAGGAGCCCGAAGCCATGGTCGCCATATAATCGACCACGCCTTTTAGCTCGCGCACATTTCCGGGCCAGTGATACAATTTCAGGAAGTCTATACAATTTGCAGAGAACTGCAGGTTGCGATGCTGTTTTTTGGAATGTTTCTTCAAGAAATACTTCGCCAGTAGCAAAATATCCTTCGGACGATCTCGTAAGGGGGGCAGGTAGATGATTATGGTATTCAGGCGGTAAATCAGGTCTTCGCGGAAGCATCTTTCCTTTATTAATTGTGACAGATCCTTATTTGTGGCCGAGATAATGCGGACGTCAACCTCAATATTTTTCGTACTACCGATTCTCTTGAAACAGCCTTCGGTTAATACGCGCAGCAGTTTGGCCTGGGTTTGGAGAGAGGCATCGGCGATCTCATCAAAAAACAGCGTTCCTTGATGGGCTTCGACAAACAGACCATGTCGTCCACCTGGTGTGGCGCCGGTAAAGGCACCCTTTTCGTATCCGAAAAGTTCACTGTCGATAAGCTGGTCTGGAATAGCGGCGCAGTTGATATCCACAAACTTCTTGCGGCTGCGACGGCTGGTTTGGTGAATCGTACGTGCCAGAATTTCCTTGCCGGTACCGCTTTCCCCCTCGATTAGCACCGGGTAATCGCTTTTGGCGGCTTTTTGAGCCTTGAACAAAACACTCTTAAAATGAGGATCTTCTCCTACCAATTCTGAAAAGGCCGCTGAAAGTTTCATTTTGGAGCCTTTTTTTAAAATTTGATTGGAATCCAGGAGTTGCTCATGCTCAGCTATAAATGACAGAGACTCTGTCTGTGGATTTCCCGGATTTGCCAGAACCAGGAGACAGTTTTTCTCAGATCCGGATTTGTTTAATAAGTATACATAAATATCGATTTCCATATCACGCGGGATCAACGCTAGATGTTTTTGAGCGAATGCCTTTCCGGATTGTTGGAGATCCAGATTCAAGTCACGTAATTCCATGTCGAATCTCTTTCTAACCGCATTTTGAAGGGGGTTATATAATTTTTCAAAGGAGTTATTGGCGTAAACGATAAGGCCCTCTTCAAATATGGCCAACGCATCTGAAGGTCTTCCAGCAGATTGATTCGGAAAAGGTGGTCTGTTCATCGTCGGCTTCCTCCTTGATCATCCGATTTTTGTTTCATTATTAAACAAATTTTTTGGAAGAATTCAAGCCCAAAGATGCAAATCATTGTAACTTTGACATATTTTTAATAAAATCGCTGCTGGCATAGTGATTGCACTGATTTAATAATCAATTTTGCATGTAATCCGGGGGGATTTCTTCAGTTAAATCAAATCACACCTCGTGGGCTCTATCTTGATGGGGGCTGGAAGCAAATCCTGGTGCTAAGGTTTATTTTATGGCATTTGAATTATCACCTTTGTTAAACCCTGAATCCGTGGCGATTATCGGCGTATCCAAAAATTCTATGCGGATTGGGGGCCGGTTATTTAAATATCTATCCAAGCACGGCTATGAGGGCAGTTTGGCTCTGGTGAATCCAAAATATCAAGAGCTCAACGGCGTAACGTGTTATCCGGCCATTTCAGATATTCCTTTTCCAATCGATTGTGCTCTAATCGCTGTTCCTGAAAAGCAGGTCCTTCCCGTGTTGCGCGAATGTGCCGACAGCAATGTAAAAGCGGCTGTTATTTTTAGCTCCGGTTTTGCAGAAATGGGAAATTCCGGCAAGGAAGCGCAAAATAAAATAAGAGAACTGGCCAGAACAAAAAACTTGAGAGTATGTGGTCCTAATTGCATCGGATTAATCAATTTTAATAACCGTGTTGCGCTTTCCTTTTCCCAGCTGTTGGAAATCGATAACCTTATCCCGGGCAATATTGGATTTATTTCCCAAAGCGGAGCTTTGGGCGGCTCTCTGGTAAACCGTGCCCTGGATAATAACATCGGGTTAAGCTATTTCATTTCCAGCGGCAATGAAGCCGATCTTGATATATCTGATTATATAAAACACCTCGTACTTCACGATGAAAAGACAAAAGTCATAGCAGCCGTAATAGAGGGATTTAAGGATGGCGCAAAATTTATTGAAGCTGCGGAATTGGCGCTGCATCATCAAAAACCCCTCATCGTATTAAAAATTGGAGAAACCGAAGTGGGTAAAAAGGCGGCGGCTTCTCATACGGGTTCTTTGACGGGTTCTGATTCCGTCATTGATGCCGTCTTTAATCAAAAAGGTGTCATCAGAGTTCACCACTACGATGAGTTGTTTCAAACGGCATCTTTATTCTCAAAGGGTCGCATACCCAAAGGAAACAAAGTTGGTATTCTTACCAGCACGGGCGGCGGCGGCATCATCATGGCAGATTACTACACAAAAATGGGCCTGACAGTTCCAGATCCTTCGCCAAAGACCAAAGAGCTTGCATCAAAAGAAATAGCCGCCTTCGGGAAAGTCGCAAATCCGTTTGACTTAACCGGTCAAATCTTCAGTGACCCTGAAATGTTTAAAAGATGTATGAAGCTTTTCGTGGAAGACAATAATTTTGACATTATTCAAGTCAACGTATCGATGGTGGCCGGACAATCAAGTGAACAGCGGGGGTCGATGCTCCTGGAGTCCATCCAAGGGAGCTCAAAACCCATTGTTACCTGGTGGGCTGCGGGAAGTTTGTCGGAGCCGGGAATAAAGGTACTCAATGGCAGCGAGGTTGCATTATTTAGATCGCCTGAGAGATGTGCAACGGCAGTCAAGTCACTGGTAAAATACTACCAGCATTTAGAGTCAACGACCACCCGCACAGCGGGTGGCTTGGATTTTACCGCCATAGGCGGTAAAAGACAGGGGCGCGAAGTGCCCCAATCACGCTCGGATCGCACCCCATCCATTTCAGACGTTGACTCGGCAACTTCTTTAGAACGTGCCAAAGAACTGCTGGCTGCCGCAGATACAAATCTTAGTGAACACCAAAGCAAGGAGCTGTTAAGCTTATACGGGATTGCGGTTACCCGGGAACAGGTTGTTACATCACCCCATGAAGCGATTCGCTTTGCCGAGGAGATCGGGTTTCCGGTGGTACTCAAAATTGATTCCCCTGATATTTTGCATAAGTCAGAGGCCCGGGCGATACGATTAGGTGTCGGTTCGAAAGAGGAGATATTGCAATGTTATGATGAAATTATAAAAAATGCAGAGAAGTACGATCCAGATGCAAAAGTCAACGGTGTTTTGGTTCAGGAAATGATCCAGGATGGGACAGAAGTCATGATCGGTATGTCTCAAGATCCCCAATTCGGGCCGACGATTGCCTTTGGAATGGGGGGCATTTTTGTTGAAATATTAAAAGACATATCGTTGCGAGTTGCTCCGCTATCAAAATTCGATGCCGAGCAAATGGTTAATGAAATAAAGGGATATCCAATACTTCAAGGGATACGCGGCAAGAAGCGCTCCGATATCGAAGCGATTGTTGATATTTTACTGCGCGTTGCCAGACTGGCGGAAGATTGCAGAAACACCATTTCTGAGATTGATATTAATCCATTAATTGTTTTTGATGAAGGGCGGGGCGTAAAGGCATTGGACGCACTGGTGGTGATCAAGACGCCGGACTCTAATTGAGCGAGAATCGCTCAATTAGGCTTTAAATGTTATTCGTTATTAGAATTTGATGATGACCGCATTTTATAATTCTAGAGATTGATGAAATATAAGAACGGATTTTATTCTTCTTAAACGATTAACCAATAACAAATAACCAATAACTCCCTGTTGTAGGAACGCTTATGCGGATTGAAGAAAAGTTTTCGGTGAAAGCGCCCATCCAGAAATTATGGGATTCTCTTCTGGATCCCGAAATTATCGGTCCCTGCATTCCGGGATGCGAAAAGGTGGAGAAGATAAACGACAAAGCGTACGACAGTATCATCAAAGCCAAGGTGGGTTTTATCGCGGTTCGATTTAAAGTCCGGACAGTTATCGAGGAAATCGTCCCCTATAGTCTTATACGAACCATTGGGGAAGGCAATGAGCTACGTAAGTTAGGCCATTTTAAACAAAAGACACGCATCAATCTCAATCAATTGTCGGAAAATGAGACCGAGGTCTCTTATCAATCCGAGGTGTCTATTGTTGGAAAACTGGCAACTTTCGGCGATAGAATTCTGAAGGCAAAAGCCAAAGAATTCGGCAAAGAATTTGCCGACGCTGTTAAGAAGAGATTTGCCTAAATTGGAGGAACGGGATTTATGAACACGTTTGAATATGTACCCGCGAAAACCGTAAAGGAAGCCTGCGACTTGCTTTCTCAGTATTGTGAGAAAGCTAAGATTCTTGGAGGGGGCCAGTCCCTGGTCACGTTGATGAAACAAGATTTTGTCAGCCCGTCATACCTCATCGACATCAAAGGCATTTCGGATCTGGATTATATTCGATACGATGAAACAGACGGATTACGGATTGGAGCCCTGACCACTCATCGGTCCCTGGAAAAATCGGCCGTCGTTCAAGAAAAGTTTGCGATGTTGGCACAGATGGAGCACACGCTGGCTTCCGTTCCGGTCAGGAATTGGGGAACCGTTGGCGGCAATCTCGCCCATGCAGACCCGGCATCGGATTTGGCGCCAACCCTCATGGCTCTTGGTGCAGAAGTGACCTTGACCGGACCAAATGGAGAGCGGGTCGTCAGTCTGGACGATTTTTTCATCGACTACTTTGAAACCGCTTTGCAGCCGGATGAGCTATTGACCGAAATCCATGTCCCCAATTCGGGTCAGGGCGGCGGAAGCTATTCCAAATTTGCGCAGAGGGCCACGGATTTAGCGGTTGTAAGTGTTGCCGTCAATCTTATTCTTGATCCAGACAACCGCGACCTGTGCAAAGATATTCGCATCGTCATGGGATCTGTGGGACCAAAGTCGCTGAGGTCCAAACGAGGAGAAGATCTTCTTAAGGAACAAACGCTCACCGATACCCTCATCGAAGAAACAGCCCGGGTTTCCGCCGAAGATGCGCAGCCAACGACGGACATCAACGGCTCTGAGGAGTACAAAAGAGAGATCGTAGATGTTCTCGTGAGAAGGACCATCAAAGAAGCCAAAGCCCGTGCAGCAGCGCCATGAGAATACTCCGCGGGAACAATTGCACAACGAAGTCACCTTAATGAATATCTTTCGAATTTCACGATTGGGTAGGGGAGGCGATTCATCATGCAGACATTGAGTTTAACCATCAACGGAGAAACGGTGGAATCTCTGATCGATCCCAGGACCACCTTACAGAAGTTTTTGCATGACAGCCTGGGGCTGACCGGCACCAAGGAAGGCTGTGGTTCCGGCCTGTGCGGCTGCTGCACCGTTATGGTGGACGGCAAAGCGGTGAAGTCCTGTCTCATTTTTGCACTGCAGGTCCGGGGCAAATCCGTCCAAACCATTGAAGGCCTGGCCCAGGAAGACACCCTGGACCCCGTTCAACATGCGTTTATCGAAAACGGCGCCATTCAATGCGGGTACTGTTCTGCCGGGATGATCATGTCAAGCAAAGCGCTTTTGGAAGAAAACCCGAATCCATCGGAAAAAGAGGTTCGGCATTATCTATCAGGAAATCTCTGCCGTTGTACCGGATATCATAAGATCGTCAAAGCCGTACTCAGCGTAAGCGGGCAGGTGTAAGATAGTGTCGCGTCTGGCAAGTAATTTACAAAACACGGTTTTATTTTAGGTGTGAGGTGTCGGGTGTCAGGTGTCAGGAAGATACAGAGGACAGAGCACAGAAAACAGATGACAGCCTGCGACGAGCTCAGCCGAGTCGAAGACAAGAGGCAGACTGTTTTCTGTCATCTGACTTCTGTCATCTGCTATCTGACACCTGAAACCAAAAAGTCGGAAAAAAAAGAGGATAAAGTTAAGTTTATCTAAGTCCATGTTTCACCACCCCAGGTATGGTCTTTTAGAGACAAAGGAGGTCTGCCGCATGAAATCAAAACCAGAATATCAATACATCGGGAAATCTGAATATAACGTAAACGCTGTTGCAAAGGCTACCGGTCGGGCGAAGTATTGTTCAGATATGCAACTTTCCGGAATGCTTTATGGAAAGGTTAAACGCAGCCCGTATCCCCATGCCAGAATTATCTCCATCGATACCTCGCCGGCCGAACGTCTGCCCGGTGTAAAAGCTGTGATCGTGGGCGATCAGACCACCTGCCCCTTCCGCTTTGGTGCAGGAATAGCGGACGAGTATGTCCTGGCGCGGGAAAAGGTATTATATGTCGGTGACCCGGTGGCGGCGGTTGCTGCCGAAAGCGAGGAAATCGCACAGGAGGCGGTCGATCTTATCGAAGTTGAATATGAAGAACTGCCGGCGGTATTTGACGGAGATGAGGTCTTCAAAAAAAATCCACCTGCAATCCTTCATGAGAACTTGAAGAGTTACAAGACGCTGCGTTCTGTCCCTCCCAAGTTTGATGAAAACCGGCCCAATGTTTTTAATTATTTCAGAATCAGGCGTAATCATGCTGAGGATGGATTCAAAGAAGCGGACTTTGTTTTTGAGAACCGGTTTGAGACGGCCATGATCCATCATGTCCAGATGGAACCCCACTGTGGCGTAGCCATGGTTGACGATACCGGAAGACTCGTGGTCTGGGGTACGAGTTCGAAGCCTTACGGCATGCATCGGGATATCGCGGAGTCAAGAGGCCTGCCATCATCAGCCGTGAGGGTGATCATCCCCACCCACGTGGGCGGAAGTTTTGGTGGACGGGAACCCAAGGCGGAACAGATCGCCGCTTCACTGGCCCTGGCCCAGAAGGGAGAGCCCAAAAGACCCGTTAAGGTGTGGTGGACCCGGGAAGAGCATCTGAGTACCACGACAACCCGGGCGCATTATATTGTGGACATCAAGACGGGTGTTAAAAAGGACGGTACAATACTGGCCAATAAGATGAGGCTGCTTCTGGTGGGCGGCGCATACGCGGGAACGGGTTACCTGACAGCACGCAACGCCGCTTTTGGACCGGCTGCAAATTACCGCATAGAAAACTTTAGTCTGGATGCCTATGGCGTATATACTAACCAGCGTATGGCCGGTTCTTACCGGGGGTTCGGCAATGCCGAGGCCCTGTGGGGGATGGAATCGCAAATGGACATCATTACCGAAGCGCTGAACATGGATCCGTTGGAATTTAGGCTCAAGAATTGTATCGATGAAGGGGATCTGAACGCTTTTGAAGAAGTGATGCACAGTGTGGGGGCCAAAGAGTGTCTGCATGCGGCCGCCGAAGCCATTGATTGGGAAAAGAAAACCCAGTCAAAAGAGCCCTATCTGAAAAGGGGCAAGGGGATCGCTTTGGGCAACAAGTATAGTCTTGTACCGACGGCCTCTGCAGCGATTATCAAAGTGCACCCGGACGGGTTGGTTGAACTGCGGACCAGTACTGTGGAATTAGGACAGGGCTCGAGTACGATATTTTCCCAGATGATTGCCGAAGAATTCAAGATCCCGATGTCAAAGGTTCGGGTCTTGAATCCGGATACCGATATTACCCCGTTTGACCTGGGCACGGCGTCGAGTCGGTCAACTTTTAATATGGGCAATGCGATTATTAAGGCTTCCCAGGATGCTAAACGCCAATTGTTTGAACTTGCTGCCAAAGAACTGGAAGCCAATGAGGGCGATCTTGAAACAGCCGATTCCAAAGTCTTTGTCAAAGGGTCTCCCGAACGAAGCATTGAAATCAAAGATCTCTTCATTCCTATGGTTATCGGCGGGTATACCTTAAAGGAAGGTGCGGAAATTTTAGGGAAGGCAACCTATTACCTGCCGGGCGTGATGCCGGATCCGGAAACCGGGGCCTCCGAAAGACCGGCTGCATTTTATATGTTTGTTGCCCAGACCGCCGAAGTTGAAGTGGATACCCAAACCGGCAAAATCAGAATCATTAAGCTTGCCACGGCAAATGATTGCGGAAAGGCCATAAACCCGATGATGGTTGAAGGACAACAGGAAGGCGGTGTTCTGAGCATGGGGATCGGGAGCGCCCTGCTGGAGGAAGTGATTACGGATAACGGGGTCATGCTCAACCCGCAATTAGCGGATTACAAAATTCCGACCACCCTGGACTGCCCTGATCTGGATGATTATAAATCCGCAATTATTGAGACCCCTCATCGTGAAGGGCCCTGGGGAGCCAAAGGCGTGGGCGAGGGCACCATGGTGTGTTCAGCCCCGGCAATCGCAAACGCCATTTATGATGCGATTGGAATTCGGTTTCATGATATTCCCATCACCCCTGAAAAGGTTTTAAAGGCGCTGAAGAAAAAGAATTCGTAAGATCATTTACCGCATTTGATATTTAGACGGTGCCTGCATTTTGTTATCGAGCAATCCGATACCAAGGATATTAAAATGACGAATAAAGAAACAGTCTCTGTAGCATGTATCAACTTTCATACCGAGTGGGGGGATAAAGCCGCCAATTTGGCTAAAATGAAGACCTTCACGATTGACGCCGCAAAGCAGGGCAATAATATCATTATATTCCCGGAATTGGCACTCAGCGGGTATGAGTGCAGCGAAGACATGGGCCCGGAGAAGAAATCATGTCAAATGCATCGGGAATTGGCTGAGACGATTCCCGGACCGTCAACCAAGGAGATGGCGGAATTGGCCAAAGATTTGGACGTGTATATCATATTCGGAATGCCGGAACAGGATAAAACGAATTCCGATACGCGCTATATTGCCTCGGTGGTGATTGCGCCGGAAGGCATCCTGGGTGCCTACCGCAAACTTCATCTGCCTCCCTGGCCCCGTTTCACGGAGAGCCTTTGTTTTTCCCCGGGAGATGCGGTGCCGGTCTGGAAAACCCGGTATGGGAACATCGGGGTGTTGATTTGCTATGACTTTTACTTTTTCCCGGAACTGGCCAGAATAATGGCATTAAAGGAGGCAACCTTATTAATTAATACCACAGCCAGCGCAGCCGGACCGGGCAAACCCTATTACATTGTTCAACAGACCGGCGCGCGGGCTACAGAAAATCTTGTCTATGCCGCCAGTGCCAATCTGGTTGGAAAAGAGAGAACAAAAACCTATTATGGCCATAGTATTATTGCCGGCCCGCATAATCCCAGACCGGCATTCGTTTTTGCCGAAGGCGGAGAAACCGAGGAAATTGTGAGTGCGACCTTAAGTTTTCCAAGACTTCGTGCTTATGCTGATTTGATCGATTGGAAAAAAAGACGCCAATCGCAATTGATTAATAAAGAAATGAATAAGGTTTTTAAAACGTGACCAGCAAAGTAGTCAACCTGCATCACGCCATTGAAAATAATATTGCGCCGGGCATGACGGTTCATATCAGCCTGCAGGCAGGGGCGGCGACCTGCGAGCTTGTCAGGCAGTTTTGGGGTAAAAGCGCGGAATTCACTCTTATTATGAATATGATCGGCGGACATCACGCCTTGAGCCTGGTTCATGGCGGGTTGGTAAAGAAGCTGATTTTTGCCACCTGTGCGGATATCTATCCAAGGCCTTACCCCAACCCGGTAATTCAGCGGGCGTTTAAGAGTAACAGCTGTGAACTTGAAAACTGGTCAATGCTATCCCTGACCCAGGCCCTGATGGCAGGTGCCTTAAACCTTCCGTTTACGCCGACACGTTCTGTTATCGGCAGCAGTCTGGCGGATGACAATAAGCATGCCTTTAAGGTTGTAGAGGACGTTTTTGGGAGCGGAGAGAAGATTGGCTTAATTAAATCATTATGCCCGGATATATCCATCATACATGGATGGGCTGCTGACCCCATGGGCAATGTGATTCTTCCCGGGCCGCCACGCGATGCCTGGGCTGCAAAGGCAAGTAGAAATGGCATCATTGTCTGCGTTGAGAAGCTTGTCAGTGAAGATTTTATCAGGAACCATTCTTTGCTGGTGAAGATCCCGGGGAGTTTAGTTAATGCAGTTTGTGTGGCACCTTTCGGGGCACATCCCCAGAACATGAGCGCCCAAAGCCTTCCTGAATTTGAGGGATATGGGTTAGATCACGCGTTTTTAAAAGCGTTTCGCAAGGCAACTGAAGACGCGGATGCATTCGATCAATGGGTAAAGAATTGGATATTGGAGTGCCGTTCACACGAAGACTATTTGGATAAGCTCGGGAAAAGACACGTTCGCGATTTGATGAGCAACGGTAAACCGCAGAGCCCGGAGATTAAAAAAAAGGTGCCAAATGCAGAACATATAGATGAAAAGGATCCCACGCCCTCAGAATATGCGATAATCGGCGGTGCACGCATCATTACAGATATTATTCTTAAACATCGTTACAAGACCATGTTTGCCGGAATAGGATTATCCGGGTTGGCTGGCTGGTGTGCGTATTACCTCCTAAAAGAGGAAGATTATCATGTCGATTTGATTGCTGCCGGGATAGGATATCAACCATGTCCGGGTGATCCCCTCTTGATAAGCGCCGCCAACATGGCCACTGCAAAGATGATTTCAGACAGTTTAGATCTGCATGGTGTCAGCGCAGGCGGAATAAATAGCCGGTGTCTGGGGGTATTGGGCGCCGGTCAAATCGATAAATATGGCAATATCAATTCTACGATTATTCGGTCCCGCAAAGGAGATGATATCTATCTTGCCGGTGCGGGGGGCGGCAACGATATCGCCAGTGCAGCGCAAGAGGTTGTGGTCGTGGCAGTACATCGAGAGAACCGTCTCGTTGAAAACGTGCGCTATGTTACGTGTCCGGGCACACGCGTGAGCACCCTCGCCACCAATGAAGGCTTATACGTGAAAAACGATTCGGAGTTTATCCTTAAAGCATATTACCCAAAACCGGACATATCGGAGGAAAAAGAAAGGATCAACGAAATTATTCGTACGTGTGGATGGGATTTGAGCACAGTACCTGAATTGGAGAAATTGGTTCCACCAACCTCAAAAGAATTGGGCTTGTTGCGGTCGTTCGATCCTGACCGAGTCTTTCTTAAGTAGATCAGAAACGAGTCGCCATAATTAGGGAGAGTAAGATGTCTGCTAAACATTTCCCACATTTATTCAAAGAGGGACAAATTGGAAATTTTCAAGTAAAAAATCGGATTGTCATGCTGCCCATGGCCCGGCAGTTTCAAGGTTTTAATGGGGAAGTCACCCAGAAAACAATTGACTATTATGCGGAGCGGGCCAAGGGGGGCGTCGGGCTGATTATTGTGGGCTCAACCCGTGTATTTCCTCCCGGACATCCGTTTTATACTCCGGGACATCTGAATATCGGTGATGATCGCTACCTTCCCGGACACTGCGATCTTGTTCAAGCCATACATGCCCATGGAGCTAAAGTAGCCATTCAATTTGGGCATGTCGGCGGCCAAACCGTTCGCCAGAGCGTGGCCGCTTCGGACGTTCAGCAATTCTTCCGCGATGGGACGGCCTATTGCAAGCCCAGACCGATCAGCAGGGATGAAATTTACGATATGATTGAGCTGTTCGGTCAGGGTGCGCTCAAGGCCAAAACGGCCGGCTACGACATGGTCGAAATCCATGCGGCGCACGGATATCTTTTAAGTGGTTTTTTATCCCCCAAGCTTAATCTGAGAACCGATGAATTCGGCGGGAGCCTGAAGAACCGCGCGAGAATTACAGTGGAGCTGATTAAACAGATCAAGCGCGTGGCCGGCGATAATTTTCCGGTGTGTGTTCGGATTAGTGCTGATGATTTTATTGAGGGCAGCATCGATTTAGGGGAGTCTCCCCAGGTAGCCAAGATACTTGAAGAAGCCGGTGCCGATGTGATCAGTGTTTCTGCCGGCAGTCATGAGACCCAGCACCTGTCAAATGATATTATGCGAATGGATGAAGATTTTAAGCGCCCGCTGTTTGAAGCAGTTAAGAAGGAAGTAACAATTCCCATTATTATTGGCGGGGGCTACCGTAATCCGGATACGGCTGAGAAAATAGTAGCGGATGGTGTCGCTGATTTTCTAGGGATGGCCCGGTCCTTTCTTGCTGATCCGAAGTGGCCCAGGAAAGCACAGGAAGGTCGAGTTGAAGATATCCGGCGGTGCGTATCATGCGGCGAATGTCTTTACCAGAGAGGCGGCAAATTTACCTGGCCCCAAGGTTGTTCGGTCAATCCCGTCTTCGCCAGAGAAAGGGAATGGAGCGTTGTTGAACCTGCCGCTGTCAAGAAAAAAGTCATGGTTATCGGCGGGGGGCCGGCCGGCATGGAAGCCGCAAGGATAGCTTCTTTAAGAGGGCATAAGGTAACGTTGTATGAAAAGGGCCAGGAACTTGGTGGGCAGCTGCTGCTGGCTGCCGCTCCCCCTGGAAAGAGACGACTGTTATGGATTCGAGATTACCTGGCGACCCAGCTCGAAAAGCAAAACGTGAAAGTCAATCTCGGTGTTGACGTTTCGCCCGAACTGATCGACAAAAAAAATCCGGATGTTGTGGTTTTGGCCAGCGGAGCAACACCAAAGCAGGCTGATTTTATTGATATCAACGACGAGCGGGTCGTAAATGCCTGGGATATTCTGGGCAGCCAGGTTGAGCCCGAAAACCAGAATGTGGTTATTATCGGTGGAAATATGCTCGGCTGTGAGGTGGCTGAATTTATGGCAGACAAAGGTAATTTTGTAAGCGTGATCAAGATGCGTCCCGGAGCTGCAATGGCCGAGGACTGTGAGCCCACCAACAGAAGGGGGTTGTTGGACTCATTGCAGGAGTGCCGGGTGAGCCTCTTGAGCGGCTTCAAAGTGGAGGGGCTTACCGGCGATGGCGTTAAAGTTATTGAAAGAGACTCGGGAGAGGAACGGACGCTGGAGGCCGAAACCATCGTATTGGCACTGGGCGCAACGCCGGAGCGGAGTCTGCTAGACGATTTGAAAAAAGAGGAAATAGAATTTCATCCCATCGGCGATTGTCGACAGCCCAACAATATTCGACAGGCTATATATGAAGGTGCTCTCGTCGGTCGTCAACTGTAGGATCAACTGATAGAATTTCGGAGATATTAAAATAATGGGAAACCTGCCACTTGAAGGATACCGGGTGATTGATTTCGGCTGGGCCGCGGCGGCACCGCGGGCAACCTGCCTTTTGGCGGACATGGGCGCCGAGGTTATTAAAGTAGAAACACGCAAACGCCCGGATCCCGTTAGATTTGGCCCTGATAACCTGGCAAGAGATCCGGAAATGGATCCGCTTTTTCACAGTATCAATCGCAATAAGCTGGGTATTCTTTTAGATTTAACCACCGCGGAGGGGATTGACCTTATCAAGCAGTTGGTTAGGCTAAGTGATGTCGTGGCCGAAAATTTTTCTCCGGGGGTAATGAAACGGTTTACTTTAGATTATGATGAATTAAAAAAAATCAAACCGGACATTATCATGATTTCCTTTCCCGGTGTCGGCCGTGAAGGACCCTTTTCAGATGTTGTAACATATGGTCCCTCACTGGCGGGGTTAGCCGGCCTGGATAGCTTGATCGGATATGAAGGCGAACGCGTTTTAGGAATGCAACAGGCGTATGCCGATATAAATGCGGCGCTGTTTGGTGCATTTGCGATTCAAATGGGCTTATATCATCGTGAACGCTATGGGGAAGGCCAACACATCGAGGTCGCACAGCTCGAGGCATTACTCAGTACGATGCCCGAACCCGTCATGGAGGCCAGTCTGAACAAGCGCATTTTCGGCACCGTGGGCAATGTTAACCCTATGATGCCCGTGCACAACAATTATCCGTGCCAGGGGGATGATAAATGGGTATCCATTGCTATTCTTACCGACGCGGAATGGAAGGGATTCTGTAAAGCCATCGGTGATCCGCCCTGGACCCAAAAGGAGGATTTTGCAGATAGCGATAAAAGATCATTAAACCGCAAAGAACTCGACAAATTAATTTCCAAGTGGACCGCGGACAAAACACCGAATGAGGTTATGGAGATTCTCCAAAAGGCGGGTGTGGCCGCTGCTCCGTGTGCCGATACGGAAGATCGCTATTTTGACCCCCACTTTCAGGAGCGGGAGATTATTGTGAATGTCGAGCATCCGGCAACCGGCGTAGACTTTGTTCCCAAGATTGTTTGCAATTTAAGCGAAACTCCGGGAGAAATTCGACGACCCGCACCGCTCCTGGGGGAACATAATCAATATGTTTTTGGGGAACTGCTGCGCTTGTCCAAGGATGAGATCGAAGCGCTGGTGGAAAAAAAGGTTATTTATTAAATAGTGGTTTGTAAAGCTCATAGAAGCGGTTTCAGAAGCTTAGATTAGGTTCAAGGGCAAGGCGTCACGCGGATTGAAAGCGGAGCGTACACGTAGTACGTGAGCATTTCAATTCGGGGGAGGATGCACCTTAATACAATAAGATCGATGCTGAATCAGGCTCTGCGTGACAACACAGCCATTGAGCCTAAGATGAGGTTTTGCAACCACTTCTAAGGAGAATTCAATGTCAGTAGATACGGTCATAACCAATTGTAAAATTGCGAGGCACGATGGGATTTTAAATGCCGGATTGGCTATTGACAACGGAAAAGTGGTTGCGATTGCAAAAGACGATGAGTTGCCTTCAGCCGGCACAGCGATTGACGCTAAAGGCAACTATATTATTCCCGGAGTCGTTGATGCGCATGTTCACCTTGAATATCCCCCCGGAGTTGATCCTGAGTCAAATATTCAAAGGGAGACCCAGGCATGTGCGGCAGCCGGTTGCACAACCATTATACATTTATTGGCTCCGGCTGATGACATCCTGGACAAAGCCAAAGAATTTGTCGGATTCTATGAGGCCAATGCGTTTGTGGACCTGGCGCTGAGTGCGCGCATTTACACCAGGCAAAATATAAAACAAATCCGCAGTCTGTACGATTATGGGATACTGAGTGTTAAGTTATTGCTTCCGTACAAGGGCAGTGAGGCGATCTGGAAAGGCCGCGTCGGCGGCATAGACGACGGCATCATTTATCTTACTTTCAAAGAAGTCGGCCGGCTTGCGAAAGAAGGCTGTAAGGCATTTGTTCGCGTTCACTGTGAGAATGCGGAGATTTTCTTTAAGATGAAGGATGAATTCCTGGAAAAAGGCATTGAACCGTCATCCTGGGATGAGGTCAGACCGCGTGTTTGTGAAGCAGAAGCCATGCGAAAATGTTTGTATCTTGCCGGGGTTACAGAGTGTCCGATATATATCGTGCATATGACGATTAAAGAAGGCGTCAACCTGTTAAATAAAGCCCGGGCAGAAGGTGTCGACGTCGTTGCCGAAACATGTGTTCAATATTTGACGTTGAATACAGATAATGTCGATCGGGTGCTGTCCAAAATCAACCCGCCGATACGGGAACCCGAAGACAATAATACGCTTTGGCAGGCGCTAAGAGATGGCGCCATTAATGTGGTTGCAACCGATCATGCCCCGGTCCCAAAAGCACTAAAGACGAATCTCTGGGATGCAACAATCGGCATTGGTTGTGCCGAAATGTTCTTACCGATCATGTTAAGTGAAGGGGGTCAATAAAGGAAAAATATCCTTAGAGAGACTGGTGGAGGTATGTTGTTATCGCCCGGCAAGGCAATTTGGTCTTACGCCTCGCAAAGGCACCCTATCGATAGGATCTGATGCCGACCTTGTTCTCATTGATATGGACAAGGAGGCCGAGGTACCCCAAAAACCAGTTTATTCAAATACCGACTACTCGGTATTTGCAGGACGCAAAATAAAGGGATGGCCGATACTTACCATGCTAAGAGGCCGTATCGTCGTGCAAGATGGAAACGTGATGGAAGCAACCGGAGACGGTAAGTATATAGCGGGCAGCTAAAACCGTTAGAAGCTTATTTATAGTGGTTGTCAAAAAAACGTTCCGATAATGATAACTTGGGAGGACAATAATGAGTACAGAAACACTGATTTATGAGAAAGAAGATTATGAGGAGGGTTCGGTTGTCACGCTTACCATGAATAAGCCGGAGACGTTAAATGCATTGAATATTGAATTTAGTCGTGAAATTGACGACGCCTTAACCAAAGTAGAACAGGACGATGATGTCAAGGTTGTTGTGCTGAAAGGTGCCGGCAAAGCGTTTTCAGCCGGATATGATCTCGGGCGCGTCTACTTTGTCTATGGCGGTGGTACCGGAAAAGCGGAAGATAAGACCAGACGTCCCAGTCAGAGGTCACGCTTGGCCTATGATCGCTGGCGTTCGGAAAGTCTGCGGAAAATATTCCTTTTGGATAAAATAACAATTGCTCAAGTACATGGATATTGTATCGGGGGCGGATTATATATGTCGCTTTGTTGCGACCTTACAATTGCTGCTGAAGATGCAAAGATCGGACACTCAGAGCAGAGGCTTGGCTTTTCCGGCACCATGTACGTATTTCCAATCGAGGTTATGTTGATCGGCCAGAAGAGGGCCCGAGAACTACTTCTAACGGGAAAATTGATTGATGGCAAAGAAGCCGAACGAATTGGATTGGTCAATCAAGTCGTTGCGGCAGATCAGCTGGAAGCGGAAACCAGAAAGCTCGCTAAATCGATGACCTTACTCCCACGCGATGGGATTGCCATCGGCAAAGCATGCGCTCGGATGACCTATGATTCAATGGGGCTTAGCTCCGCTTTTGGACAAGGCTATCTGGGTCATACCATGTTTACGAACACCAGATTTGAGCCGGGCGAGTTTAATTTCATAAAACGCAGGAGAGATGTGGGCCTTAGAGAAGCTGTTAAGGAAAGAGATGCGCGCTATAAAGGACTTATCGAATGAGATTGTTTCCGGACATAAGATAATCGGGAAGAGATAGGTGTAAAAAATTTGGCAAAAGAGGAACTGATAAAGAAATAGCGATTACCCGTAAAGAGGTTTTCAGCGCAATAAAAGCAGGTTTGAGAAGGCAATTTATGAAACGCTTTGATTACATAAGGCCCGGCACGATGGAGGATACGATTGCAGCCCTTAAGGATAAGGATAACCCGTATTTGCTTGCCGGAGGAACGGACCTGCTGATTGGAATGAAGACGAATGCCGTAAAACCAAAATGCGTCATCGATTTAAAAGGAATTCCCCAAATAGATTCAATTGAATACGATAATGGTTTCAAATTGGGGACGCTGACGAGCATACGGGATATTGAAGTTTCAGCACTCATACGTGAGAAGATACCGGTGCTGAGCCAGGCGGCCGGCACACTGGGTTCAATTCAAATCAGAAACCGGGCGACAATCGGTGGCAATCTGTGCCATGGGTCTCCGGCGGCGGATATGGCCGCCATTCTTCTCGCAATGAATTGCGAGGTAACCATTGCTTCTGATAAGGGTGAAAAAACAATCGGCCTCGATCAGTTCTTTACCGGTCCCAATAGCACCGTACTGGGCAAGCACGAGGTGTTGTCGCAGATCATCATTCCCAAAAAGATGGAGCAGTTTAAGGGCGTCTACCTAAAACATGGCCCCCGAAAAGCAATGGATATCGGCATCGTAAACATCGCTATTCTTTTGGATGCCGATTTAAACAACGGATTGTGCAATCAGGTTATGATTGCATTGGGTGCCGTGGCACCCACACCGATCAGAGCCCAAAAAGCTGAAGCGCTGTTAAACGGGAAAGAACTGAAACCCGATCTGATTCATAAAGCTGCTGAAGCGGCGTCCAACGAAGCAAAACCGATAACCGATTTTCGGGCGACTGCAGGCTACCGCAAGGACCTGGTAAAGAATTTAGTCGCCAAGGGAATTGATCAAATATTAAATTCCAAAGATCCTTCATAACCGTTTTTTGTCCAACTTCCCTTGACGGCGTCTATCTTTAAAAGGGAAGGCCGTTTAGCAATCAAAATAAAGGGGGCAATATGGAGAGCAAGCACCGAATTCAAATCACGGTAAATGAAGAAGAACATGATCTCCTCGTTCATCCAAACAAGACCTTGCTGGACCTCTTAAGGTATGATCTGGGTTTAACCGGCACCAAAGAAGGTTGTGACGAGGGAGACTGTGGGCGCCTGCACGGTTATTGTGAATGGCAAGGTGGTGACATCTTGCCTTGTCTTTAGCCGTCGAAGTAGATGGTGCTGCCATAACAACCATTGAAGGGATTGCATCAAGGAGACGAGTTGCATCCCATACAGCAGGCCTTTGTAGACAGCGGGGCTGTTCAATGCGGGATTTTGTACACCGGGCATGATTCTCACAACCAAGGCGCTGTTGGATGAAATTCCGGATCCTTCAGAAGAAGATATTAAACACTATCTGGAGGGAAATTTGTGCAGATGCACCGGTTACACCAAAATCCTCGATGCGGTCAACATTGCAATCCAACAGTTGAAATGAGGATATGAAGAAGGGAGTTTCAAAAATGGATAATTTTTCCATCGTCGGAAAACGAATCCCTCACCGAGATGCGGTTGAAAAAGTGAAAGGCAGCGCTGTTTTCGCTTCTGACATCAAGTTAAGCGGCACGCTTCATGGCAAAATTTTAAGAAGTCCTGTACCCCACGCCAAAATACGCAATATCGACATTTCAAAAGCTCAGAAACTCAAGGGCGTAAAAGCCATTATCACATCCAAAGACACGCCCCAGATAAAATTCAGCATTTCGCCTACCTGGGCTGACAAGTCGATTTTAGTCGATAAAAAAGTACGGTATATCGGTGATGAGATTGCAGCCGTGGCCGCGGTGGATGAAGAAATTGCTGAAGAGGCCTTAGAATTAATTGAGGTGGATTGGGAAGAACTGCCCGCTGTTTTCGACCCGCTTGAAGCCATGCAACCGGGAGCACCCCTGCTGCACGAAGCGGTTGAGAATAATATATCCAAAACAATGACAATGGAATGCGGCAGTGTCGAGGAGGGATTCGCCGAGGCGGATCTTATTTTTGAAGACACGTTTCAAACCCAGGCGCAGTCCCATTGTAGTCTTGAAACCCATTGCTGTATTGCGACATGCAGTCCGACGGATGACGCTAAAATATGGGTCAATTCACAGGCACCGCATCCCTTGCGGCAAAAACTGTCGGCTGCCTTAAATATCGATGCGGCTAAAATACATGTTGCCACACCGTTTATCGGCGGCGGGGTTCGGCAGCAAAATCGATTTGGAACCTGCGCAGGCCATATGTGTGCTTTTAGCCAAAAAGACGGGCAAACCGGTCAAAATAGAACACTCGCGCAAAGAGCAGTTTATGACTACCCGCATGCGACATCCAACCATAAGTAAGTTGAAGTTTGGCGTGAAACGGGATGGAACGATTGTTGCCAAACGGGCCGAGGTGGTTATCGATAACGGGGCCTATAACAGCCACGGACCTGCGGTCATGGCTTACAATAATGTCATGTTTTCCACTCTTTACCGCGTCAAAAATATAAAATACGAAGGCCAGCTGGTGTATACCAATAAAAACTGGGGTGGCGCCTGCCGCGGATATGGCGATCCCCAGGCTACTTTTGCTCAAGAGGTAATGATGGATATGATTGCCGAAGGGCTCAAAATGGATCCGATCGATCTGAGGTTAAAAAATGCCAATATTCCCAACGAAGTCACAGCCAATGCGGTTAAAATTACCAGCTGCGGACTCAAGGAATGTTTGACCCGGGCCAGGGAAGAGTCGGGATGGATCGCCAAAAAAGCCGGCAAGAAAAAATACAGGGGTCTGGGCGTTGCGGCAATGATTTATACGGGTGGCGGGAGCATCGGGTCAGGCTTTAATTATTCCGGAGCGACGTTTGCAGATGAACGCGGACGGCACCTTTCACCTGTTAATGGGCGCAGTGGATATCGGGCCAGGGATCAAATACGATCCTGACCCAGATGGCAGCTGAAATTATGGCAGTCGAGCCGGAGGCAATCAGCCTGACAACAGCAGATACGGATACGACTTTTCCCTGTATGGGCACGTTTGGATCACGCGTTACGTTTTGTGCCGGAAGTGCCGTAACTGAGGCCGCCAATGGTCTAAAACAGCAATTGCTGGAAAATGCGGCCGAAATGCTGGAGGCCAACCCGGATGATTTGGAAATGAAAGCTAAAAAGATTTTTGTTAAAGGCAGCCCGGATAAAGCCGTTTCCTATGCCGAAATTGGGGCCGCATCTTTTTACAAAAAGAAAAAACCGCTGGTCGCCCATGGATATTATAATGGGCCGGAGGATGTTTCCGCTGAATTTGATCCTGCAACTTACCGAGGATACCCGGCACCGGCTCTGGTTTTTGGCACGCATCTGGCGGAGGTCGAAGTCGACCCGGCAACGGGTAAAGTTGAAGTGCTCAATTTTACGGCGGCCCATGATCTGGGCAGGGCCATCAATCCCCTTTTGGTGGAGGGACAAATTGAAGGGGGAGCAGTGCAGGGTATTGGCTGGTCCTTAATGGAAGATCTTCAGTTTGAAAACGGAGAGATCGTTAATCCAAATTTCCATGATTATAAAATGTTGACCATCAAAGATATCCCCAGAATCACTTCTCTGCTGATAGAAACGATTGATCCCAATGGCCCCTTCGGTGCCAAAGGAATTGGGGAGTGTGCCATGGTACCCACTGCACCGGCAATTGTTAATGCTATTTATGATGCGGTGGGTGTCAGAATCAAGGAACTGCCGGCCACATCAGAGAAGATTTTTAAGGGCCTCAAAGACAAATAACATAAAACGAGTTGAGATGGGTCCCGTCTTCGACAGACTAGAGTTTGCAAAGAGGAGAATCCAATATGAACAAGACTCTTGATGGAATTAGAGTCCTCGAACTGGCCCAGTATATTTCAGGTCCTTATTGCGGAATGCTTCTCGCCGGGTTAGGAGCCCGGGTAACCAAAATTGAAAAACCTGTGGTGGGCGACCTATCACGGAGGTGTGGCCCGTTTCCAGAAAACATTCCGCATACCGATAAAAGCGGGTTATTCCACTATTTAAACCGCAACAAGAGGGGAATTACGCTGGATATTCGAAAAACCGCCGGGCATGAGATATTCTTGAAACTTCTAAAAGACACCGATGTGCTTGTTGAAGATTTGCTACCGAAATCGGCTAAAAACCTGAAGCTGGATTTTAGCCATCTGAGAGAAGTGAACCCAAAACTTATCGTTGTTTCCATCACCCCTTTTGGCCAGACCGGTCCCTATAAAGATTATAAAGCCTATGCCATCAATGCGAGTGCCATCGGTGGTATGAGCACCATCGTGGGTGAACCGCAACGGGAACCGCTGACGCCGCCTTTTTCACTGGGCAATTTCCAAACCGGAATCATCGCCGCAAATGCCATCATGTTTGCAATAATGGCCAGGCAGAAGAATGAAAAGGGACAGCACCTTGACATATCCGAGGCCGAGTCATGGGCTATTTTCCATACCGGCAACGTTGTTTCGGCATTCATTTATAGCGGGCGAAAAAGAAACCGCACAGGGCACCGCACATTCGCGCCTTATCCCTATACCTTGCTGCCATGTAAAGACGGCTACCTTTCCATGATTGCTTTGCGGGGATCGGAATGGAAGCGATTTCTTGAGATCGTTGGTGAAGGGAAGGTGCCCGAATGGTACGCATCGGATGATAGATTTAAGGATCGTTTGAAAGCAGGGTTGGAATACGCCGATGTTCTTGACAGTCTGTTATCACCGTGGCTTATGTCCCATACGAGACAGGAAATATTTGATCGCTGCCGGAAAAATCATGTTCCATTTACGCCGGTGAGGAACATGGACGAGGTTGTAAATTGTGAACACCTGAATAAAAGGCAGTATTTTAAAGAGATACGATGTTCTGAAATTAAACCTTTTAAATGTCCGGGGGCGCCTGTTCGATTTCAAAAAGTTCGTGGGATTTGAACAAAACAGCTCCGTCTCTGTCTGAACATAACAACGACGTTTATCGTGAGGATCTTGGATATTCAAACGAGCAATTGGTGCAATTGCAACAGTCGGGTATCGTTTAGTTTGTTCACCCGCGCGTTATTTTTCACAGTCCGGGTGGATTTTCTTTTATACGATAAATGGCCACAATGCAAAACCGGGGGTGGTTATCCATGCGATATGAGGCGCTTTCTTGCCAAATAGAAAATCAGGTAATGATCATCAATTTACCTGCGATTGCGAACTATCATACGAAAATAACACAGCTGACAGATGAGCTTTCTGACGTTTGCACCGCTGTTGCCTCAGAAAAAGAGGTGCGGGCCATTATCATCAATTGGGAACAGGATGAGTTTCCCGCGGGAACGGAGCTGGCTGGATTTGGTTCAGTCAGTGGAGAATACGAAACCACACCCTTGTCTTTAACGGCCGCGGTTGTCAAACTTGAAATACCTGTCATCGCTTCTATCAATGGCTATGCCATCGGACAAGCTCTGGAATTGGTGCTGGCCTGTGACATACGGATTGCATCTGAGACATCCTATTTTGGAATGCCTCATATTCAGACAGGCATGATCCCCTGGGACGGAGGAACGCAACGGCTGTCACGATTGGTTGGTAAAGGTAAAGCCATCGAATTGATTCTCACCGGAGAGATGATCAATGCGCAGGAAGCGCATCGAATCGGACTTGTCAACCGGATCGTTGAAGCCAAAGAACTCCTGTCGGCAGTTACCGAGATGGCACATGCGGTGGCTGCCAAGGGTCCGATTGCTTTGAGATACGCCAAGGAAGCGGTCCTTCAGGGCCTGGATATGACTCTGGAGCAGGGACTTCGTCTGGAAGCAGATCTTTACTTTATATTACATACGACCAAGGATCGTACCGAGGGAATCAAGGCATTTCAGAAAAAGAGAAAAGCCAAATATAAAGGGAAATAGCCCGGTGCGTTTTAGAGAGAGCAATGACCGCATTTGACACATTGCTTTATGAAAAACAGGATGGGGTAGCCTATGTAACGCTCAATCGTCCTGAGGCGATGAATGCTTACAACATTCAGATGAGAGATGATCTTTATCAAATCTTGAGCGCCATAAAGGACGACGATGAAGTGTTGGTGGTTATCTTCAAGGGGGCCGGAAAAAAGGCCTTCTGTGCCGGTGCGGACCTGAGCGAGTTCCTCAGCGCGCCTTCACCTGCTGTTGCACGGCAGGTACGCTTTGAACGTGATGTCTGGAGACTTTTTTTAAATATTCCACAACCACTCATCGCTGCGCTGCATGGATATGTTTTAGGATCGGGAATCGAAATCGCTTTGTGTTGCGATATTCGAATCGCTTCAGAGGATAGCCAGTTCGGTATGCCGGAGGTCGATCTTGGCATCATACCCAGCTGCCGGGGGGACCCAGACCCTTCCGCGAACAGTGGGGCGGGGCAAGGCTCTTGAAATGCTGCTGGCGAATCGCTGGATAAGCGCCGAGGAGGCCTATCACATCGGTTTGGTTAATCGGGTCGTACCTATAGATGAACTGTTAAAGGCTGCTGAGGAGATTGCTAAAAAGATCGCATCCTGCAATCCGATAGCGGTTCGATATGCCAAGCAGGCAGTGGTGAGGGGCTTGGATCTGAGTCTTGCTGAAGGTCTGGATCTTGAAAAAAGGCTGGCAAGCCAGCTGCGTGCATTGCGAGCCAAATGAGAAGAGGTAAACGTGAACACCACTGATTTTATGAGCATTGCCAATGCAATCTGCCCTGAAAGGGATGCCGTCGTGTTTGAAGGAAAAAGGTGGACGGTCGCCCATTTAAACGAACGGGTTAATCGATTGTCCCATGCCTTGATCAGGTTAGGGATTGAGCACGGTGATCGCATCGGTATGTTACAGGTAAATTGCAATCAATATGTTGAAGCCTATTTTGCTGCAGCCAAGTTAGGAGCCATCTTCGTTCCCTTGAATTTCAGGGCCAAGGCGGATGAGTTATCTTATATGATCGCCAATGCACAGGCGAAGATCTTATTTGTGGGGAGCAAATATTTAGCTATGGTGGATACCCTATTGCCGCAATTATCCACTGTGACGGATTGCGTGACTGTTGATGCCGATGTAACCGGGAGGCTTTATTATGAGAATCTGATCAGTTCATCATCCTCAGATGAAATTGTTTCTGAAATCGGAGACGAAGACACCACCCTATTGATGTATACGGCAGGCACGACGGGACGTCCCAAAGCGGTGCCGTTAACCCACAGTGGATTTGTCAGCTATGTGCTGGATAATGTGGCGCCGGCCGACCCGGAAATTGAAGAAAAGAATTTACTTACCGTGCCTTTGTATCATGTAGCCGGGATTCAGGCGATGCTGGCAGCTGTCTATGGCGGGCGTTCATTGGTTATGATGAAACAGTTTGAAGTCAAAGAGTGGTTAGAGACTGTCGAGAGAGAGAAGGTTACGCGCGCAATGCTGGTCCCGACAATGCTTAAAATGATTATTGATGACCCGGGATTTAATCGATATAATTTGGAGAGCCTGAAAATAATAACCTATGGGGCGGCACCCATGCCGTTTGAGGTAATTAAAAATGCGATTGAGAAACTGCCGGGCGTAAATTTTATCAATGCTTATGGTCAAACGGAAACAGCTTCGACCATCACGTCTCTGGGACCTGAAGACCATATTATTGAGGGCACGGATGAAGAACGCCATCGCAAACTGAAGAGACTCACCTCCTCTATTGGAAAGCCATTGTCCGATGTGGAAGTCAAGATAGTGGATGAAGCCGGCAATCCGCTGCCGCTGTTGGAGGTGGGCGAAATTATGGCCAAAGGTCCCCGCATCATGACGGGATATTGGCATGATGAAGAAAAGACCGCGCAGGTTATGACCCAAGACGGCTGGTTGCGGACCGGTGACAAAGGGTGGATGGATGAAGACGGCTATATCTACCTGGCAGGACGTTCCGATGATATGATTATACGGGGAGGCGAAAATATCTCCCCCGCAGAAGTTGAGGGCGTACTTTATTCACATCCTAAAATTGAGGATGCGGCGATTATTGGTATTCGAGATGCGAAGTGGGGACAGGTGCCACGGGCGATAGTTGCTTTAAAGAAAAGAGAGGTCGCTACCCCGGAAGAAATAATGGAGTACTGCAGGTCGGGGCTGGCCGGATTTAAGCGTCCCAGGTCGGTTATCTTTGTTGATTCTTTGCCGCGTAATCAAATGGGGAAAGTATTAAAAAAAGAACTTAGAGAAAAGTATGGAGAACCCGAATATAAAAGCAGTTAAGGAGGTGTAGATAGAAGTGGCGAATGAAGTTGGAAAAAGGTATGTCTGCAAAAAGTGTGGTGCCGAATTTATCGTAACACGCGGTGGAAAAGGACAGCTCAAGTGTTGTGGGCAGCCTATGGAAATCAAGAAGTAGTATCTACAGGTGTTAACTCAAAATATCAGGAGATGAGCTAAAATGAGCCAACTGGGTAAAAGATATCGCTGTGAGGAATGCGGCACAGAAATGCTTTGCACGAAAGCGGGAGAAGAAGATTTAAGCTGCTGTGATAAGGAAATGCAGCTGCAGGAACCAAAGCCATTGCCATCATCGGATTGATCTTCTCCCTGAAATGTATTGAACTAAATCCGGAGATAAGAACGTGAATAGTGAGGCAAGAGAGCAAGGTTTGCTGGATGGAATACGGATTCTTGATTTGGCTGATGAAAAGGCCAGCTTTTGTACCAAGCTACTGGCGGATTTGGGAGCTCGCGTTGTCAAGATCGAAAAACCCGGTGGGGATGAATCCCGAAGAATGGGGCCCTTTTGGGAAAACGCATCGCATCTCGAAAAGAGCCTGTCTTTTTTCTACAATAACACCAATAAACTGGGTATTACCCTGGATCTTGATCGAAACCGTGGACGGGAAATTTTTCTAGAATTAGTTAAACAAAATGATATTATTGTTGAAACGTTTCAACCCGGATACCTGAGCAGCCTTAAACTCGATTTTAATTTTTTAAAAGCTGTCAACCCCAGACTGATTTTAGTCTCGGTAACTGGTTTTGGCCAGAAGGGTCCAAGAAAGGCCTATAAAAGTTGTGATTTGGTGGCTTCGGCTTATGGCGGGCAAATGTACGTGACGGGTTCGCCGACTTCGCCACCTCTCAAGGCTTACGGAGAGCAATCTTACTACTTGGCTTCATTATTCGCCGCTATCGGTATACTGCTTGCGATCCGGAAAAGATCTCAAACGGGTATCGGTGAACATGTCGACATTTCGTTACAAGAAGGCGTAACGGCAACGCTTGAACATGTAATGATTCGATTTTTTTCCGAGGCGATCATTGCTAGAAGACAGGGCAGCCTTTATTGGAATCATGCCTTTAAGATTTTTGCGTGTAAAGATGGCTTTATCCATTTAACTCTTTTCCAAAATTGGGAGACGCTCGTTGAATGGCTGGATAGTGAAGAAATGGCTGAAGATCTCAAAGATAAAAAGTGGAATAATGAAGAATACCGGCAGCAGCATATTGAGCATGTCATTGATGTCGTGGAGTGCTGGACAAAAACTCATAGGGTAGAGGAACTCTTCGAGCTCGGTCAACTCATGCACTTTCCATGGGCCCCGGTGTTATCTCCCAAAGATATTTTAAACAGTGCGCAGCTCAAGGCGCGTAAATTTTTTGTCCCGCTCTATCACCGTGAGAATGATACTGACCTCAGCTATCCGCAACTGCCATTCAGGTTTTCTTCCAGGTTCATTTCTCGTAAAAAGAGAGCTCCTTTGCCGGGCCAGGATAATGCAAAAATTTATAAGGGTGAATTAGGATTTTCGAATCGTGAAATACAACAACTTTTGCATTTAAATGTAATTTAGCCGATTTCAAATGGATCACATCATTTTGGAAGAATTGAGGGTTCTTGATCTTACGCGAGTGGCGGCCGGACCTTACGCCACAAGGATCATTGCCGACTTTGGAGCTGAGGTAATTAAGTTACAAACGAAAAAAATAGCGACGGGTGCAGAGTCAAATGAATCTGCATATTTCCGTGCCTGGAATCGTAACAAGAGAAGTATTACGCTTGATTTAAGCTATCCGGAAGCCAAAGATTTGTTTCTTGAACTGACCCGAATAAGTGATGTGGTCGTTGAAAATTTTTCTCCGCGTGTCATGCAAAATTGGGGACTGAATTACAATAATCTTAAAAAAGTTAGGCCCGATCTGATAATGATCAGTATGTCGGCAATGGGTCAGACAGGTCCGTGGAAAAATTTTGTAGCGTTCGGCCCGACATTACAGTCGCTGGGTGGTCTCACCTATCTTACGTCATTTTCCAAAGACACACCGCTCGGTTTGGGTTATGCATATGCGGATATGATTGCCGGCTTATACGGGGTGGTTGCCATCCTTGCAGCTCTGGAATACCGCCAGCAAACCGGGTGCGGTCAGTATATCGACCTTTCTGAGTATGAAGCAGTATGTACCACAATTGGTCCTACCCTTTTAGATGCGTTCATCAATCCCGATAACATCCTGCCCCAAGGCAACTCGGCCACACACATACCCGCCGCCCCATACGGTTGCTACAAATGTAGCGGTGATGAAAGATGGTGTGCGCTAGCTGTTTTTAGCGAAGATGAATGGCAAAGCCTGTGCAATGTGCTCGAAAACCCGTCCCGCGCGGGAGAAGAAAGATTTTCTTCTTTATCAAATCGCAAAAAAAATAAGGTAGAACTGGATAAATGGCTTGCAGACTGGATGGCAAACCGCAGTGGCGAAGAGGCTGTTAAACTTCTTCAAGGCGCAGGCATTCCCGCAGGGATTATTCAGAATGCCGGGGATTTGGCTGGAGACCCTCATCTGCATGCGCGAAATTTTTTTAGGAAATTGAAAGAGCCTGACGGCGATGGCACCCAAACCGATACCTCGCCAATTAAGTTTACCAGTGCTAAAAATGGGCCCTGGAAGGCGGCGCCATCATTGGGTAGGGACAACGATTATGTCTATGGGAAATTGCTCGGTCTAACAGAGGCAGAAATAAAACGTTATATAAAAAGGGGTATTATCGGTTAATTCCCTCTTCACTGCTATCCTTTTAGTACATGAATTTTGCACGAGTCGGAGGCTTTCATATTCTCATAAATTTTCATGCAAGATTCAGGTAGTAAGATACGCCTATGATGCAAAATCCTGCAAATCAAATTGAATTGGCGCCCGAAAACGCAGGATCATGGATTGGTGTCGGGTTGCTTTTGCTGTCTGCACTTGGTTTTACAATCGCCATGTTATTTGCAAATATGGCTTATAAGGATGGAATCGATGTGCATACCACCAACGCAGCGCGTTATTTAGCAACGGTCGTGTTTTTGTTTCTTTTTCAAAAGATTCGCGGCAAAAAATTAGGATTACCGCCCCGGGAGCGCTATACAAGCCTTGCTCTCGGCATTTCGGTTTTCATGATGGGGCTTGGGTATTTAGGGGCCACTCAATATATCCCGATCAGTTTGGCTGTTTTGCTTTTTTACACTTTTCCGGTTTTTGTTGCCGTGATTGCCAGATTTACTGAAAATGAATCCATCACTGCCATTCGTTTGATTGCGATCATTATTGCCTTTATCGGACTTGGGCTGGCCATGGAAGTTCATTCTTTAACTAACCTTAACTGGCAAGGAGTTGCCTTTGGTTTCCTATCGTCTTTAGGATGCACTACATTTGTTATTGTCAACAGCCGCTCGATGCGAACCGCTGATCCCCAGGCGGTTAACTTCCACTGTCTTGCTGCGGGCACGGTGTTTTTTGCTGCATTTCTATTTTTCACAGGCGGTCCAACCGGTATGCTATCCTATTCGGCTTTGTCGAAGCTGTGTGTTTCGAGCTTAGCGCTTGCCGTCGGTTATGTAACATTGTTCACCGGTCTTGAAATCATCGGACCGGTCAAAACTTCCATGCTGATGAACGCCGAACCGATTTTAACCATCACTCTGGCAGCTAGTTTGCTGGGTGAACGACTTGCCTCAATTCAATTGATCGGTGCCGCATTAGTTATTCTGGGGATTATCTTAATTACGGGCGGCTCTAAAGAAAAATTAATCAATATAAAATAATGTTTTTTTGATGATTATGGCAGACCTTATTCTCTATAATGCCAACATCATTACGCTAGATCCTAATATTGAAAACGCGCAACTGGTTGCTATTGGTGACGGCAGAATCCAAGCTGTCGCCGGTGATGAGGCACTAAAAGATCTAAAACACAGCGATACGCAGGTGATTGATTGTTGTGGGAAGACCGTGTTGCCGGGATTTTGTGATACGCATTTCCATCTTCAGTCTTCGGCTGCAAAATCGGTGACACTGGATGTGTCACCTCAGGCCAATGTGTATTCCATTTCGGATTTGCAAGACCGAATTGGTACAAATTCAAAAAAGCTTGCATCCGGAGCTTGGATAAGAGCATCCGGCTATCATGAATTTGACCTGGCTGAGGGGCGGCACCCTACGCGTTGGGACCTTGACAAAGCTGCCCCAAAGCATCCTGTAAAACTGACACACCAATCAAGGCATGCGCATGTCTTGAATAGTCTGGCATTGGATCGCGTCGGTATTTCCATAAGCACCCCGGACCCGCCCGGAGGACTGATTGATCGAAGTACTCCTACAGGAGAACCCACCGGGATACTATTCGAAATGAACGATTTTTTATCAAGGCATACACCACCTCTGGAAGAAAGGGAATTCAATCGCGGGGTCGAGTTGGTAAATCAAAAACTGCTGTCACTGGGAATAACTTCCATCCATGATGCTTCTTCTCATAATGGTATTAAACAATGGATGTCACTATGCGCATGGAAAGAAAAAGATAAATTTTTGCCCAGGGCAAATATGATGCTGGGTTTGAATGGATTTAATAACCGTGAACAAAGTGATTTTTCCTGCTCTTGCAACAAAGATCAGCTGCGCTCTAGCGGAGTCAAAATAATTTTAGATGAAACCACGGGCCAACTTTATCCACCTCAAATGGAATTGAACAGGCTGGTTTTAGAAATTCATCAAGCCGGACTGCAAGTTGCCATCCATGCCATTGAGGAAACGGCTGTTGAATCTGCCTGTATTTCCATTGAACATGCATTGAAGAAGGTTCCAAAGCCGGATCATCGGCATCGCATTGAGCATTGTTCAGTGTGTTCTCCTTCCCTGGCAAAGCGATTGGCCTCATCAGGGATTATGGTCGTCACTCAACCGGCATTTATTTATCATAACGGTGATCGATACCTTGAAACCGTTTCAAATGGTGAAATACAGCATTTATATCCTATCGGTACACTTATTAAAAATGGAGTCAATGTCGCTGGAAGTTCAGACAGTCCAATCGTACCGCCGAATCCTTTGATCGCAATGCACGCCGCAGTTACCCGCAAGACAAAAACGGGTAACACGGTTTCAACAAAAGAGCGCATAGATCCGATAGCTGCACTGAGGATGTATACAACCGATGCTGCAAAAGCCACCTTTGATGAAACCAAAAGGGGTTCAATCACAGCGGGCAAACTGGCGGATTTGGTGGTATTAAATGGCGACCCCACCAAACTTTTGCCGGCGGAATTAAAGGATCTTGCAGTGGAGATGACAATATTAAATGGCAATATTGTATGGAATTCGGATTAAATTTATTTTAAAGATTGCGGCAATTCCTTTACGATCTTCTCATATCCTTTAACCAGGCTGTGAATTACCTCTTGCACCGTAAGTACCTCTTTAATTAACCCGGCTGATGCCCCACAATATGCTTCCCCTTTATCCAGATGGCCTTGTATTTGCGCAAGCCTGTTGCGACGATAACCGATAAAATCCATAAGGTCTTGAACCGAGGCTCCCGAGTCCTCCAGTTCGGTCAAACGATTGGTGAACTTTGTCTTCAGGCTTCGGGTTGGAACAATTTGACGACAGGTGATCACGGTATCGACATCCTGTGCTTCAATAACTGCCCGCTTATTGGTGGTGGCTTGCAGTCCCCGTATTTTTATAAAATCCTAACTAATCTGTTCCCCAGCCAATTGATTCTTTCGTGCGTTTCCGTTTTAACTTGACGGTAAAAGCATATTTATCGGCACGGTAAAGAACAGAAACGTATTCGATGGGATTTTTTTTGATGTCGTAAACGGTTCGCTCGGCCTTGAGCAGAGGATCACCCACACGGATTTCGAGCATTGAGGCAATCTGGGGGTCTGCAATGGTCGCTTCCACGGATTGTTCAGCTTCAGCAACCTTTATGCCCAATTCGTCTTCGAGGATCATTAACATGGGTTTGGACTTTATAAGATCCAGCGGGAGCTTTTCACCTATAAATGGTGGAAGATAGTTAAAGACATGGGAAAAAGGACTAATTTCGATTCGCCTGATTTTTTGAACTTTAAAGACTTGGTCAGATGTACCTAATCTTAAGCATTTGCGGATATGGTCCGGAGGCGTAACCCAAGCGCTTTCCAGAACATCGGTGCTCGTGCGTTTGCCCATTAAAACGAGATCTTCAATGGAACCGGTGTAACGCGGCAACTTGAAAATGGTAGCGTTTGCAGAAATAAAGGTTCCCTTGCCCCTCTGGCGAACAATCAAACCGTCACGCTCTAAAGAGGCCATGGCCTGCCGAACTGTTATCCGGCTGATATTATATTCATTCGCCAAGGCCTCCTCACTTGGAAGGGGAACGTCCGTGGTAAAATCACCGGATTCAATTTTTTTCCTCAGCAGGGTTTCAAGCTGATAATAAAGTGGTATAGATTTGTTACTAAGCATCTGAAAAATTATCCTCGATTAAATATCGTGGATCCCGGCACACGTTCCGAGTGAATTCATCATGTGTAGTGCAGTTTGACCGGGCGTTTGATGAATTGGCCATTCCCCGGTTTACCTACTATTTGCCCATTTTTAAATATAATCTGTCCCCTCAGAACCGTGATGTCTGGCCAGCCTTTATACTTCATACCCAATTCCGGGCTGAATTCCTGGGCGGTGTAAAGGCTTTCGAGGGTGATCTGCTTTTCAGCGTCGATATCGACGATCGCAAAATCCGCATCGCTGCCTACCATGACAGCCCCTTTCTTGGGGTAAAGGTTGTGGTAGCGGGCGGGGTTGGCCGAATTCACCTCGGCAATACGATGCAGCGGCATCCCGCGTTTGTGATAGCCCTCTGTTATCAGCACGGGAAACATCAGTGAAGTGCCACCGAAGCCCGGCATGCAGGTCCAGAGGTCGCCATCCTTGCGTTTCAGGGGCGGGCAAGCATGGTCGCTGACGACTGTTTTGAGTCTATTGTCCATTAAGGCCTGCCAAAGGAATTCGACATCGGCCCCGCTGCGAATCGGGGGATTGACTTTGGCGGTTTGGTCAAGATCCATGTCGTTGGAGAGCCCCAGATGATGGAGGGTACCCTCCATCAAAAATGAGACTTGCGGATAGCGCTCGGTGACATCGGTGCCCGCTTCGACGGCCTTTTGGCTACTCAGATGCAGCAGATTAATTGGGCAATCGGCGTATTTGGCCATAATCGCCACCTCGTTGATAGCCAACTCTTCCTGCCAGGGTGGGCGGGCATTGCTGTAGTCCTTCATCGGAACACCGCTCGGATTGGCCTTCACAGCAGCCTGGGTGGCCTGAATAACTTCAGGATTTTCGCAGTGAACACTCAGGCTGATGGTACCGTATTGCCGATAGAGTCGATTTACTCGCGCTACTTCCTGCATATAGCGGTAGAGGTATCCAAAATCCACAGGATTATCGATCATGAGGTAATTCTTGGCTTCCGGGGTTGCCCCGGCCAGGGTGAGAAGCTTGTAAAACATGTAGTACTTAAGGGTGGACACGCCGCCTTGGGTCACAAGCCACTCGATTTCCTCGAGGTGCCCGTCAGTCATGCAGGCGATGTGGTAGCCGAAATCTGTCAGAAATGATTTTTCGGATATTTCCAGCAGCTCCGGCAGGATTTCCTTGAATGGGCCGACCTTGTTCAGGTAATCCTGGCCGGTCCTGAAATAGCTCAGGATAGTTGTTACGCCACCAGATGCGGCCGAAGTAGATTCGCTAACGGCATCTTCGGCTAACGGTCGGTAAATACCCACGTGAAAATGGGAGTCCACTGCACCGGGGAAAACATAGCGGTCGGTTGCATCCAAAACCTGTTTGGCGCTGTCGGCGGCTATATCGGCCCCGATTGCGGAAATTTTACCATTTTTAATGCCGATGTCGGTTTTTTGAACCCCCACATAAGGAAACACCACGCTGCCGTTTTTTATCACCATATCGTGTTCATGCATTCCAAATTCCTCCTGGCAATCGTAATAATTGCTTGCAAACAGAAAGTAGAAAATGTATTAACATTATAACAATGACTCATGGCTGTCAAACCAAAATATTTGGTTACCGAAAAAATCTTATGATCGCGAGGTAAATTTATGCCAGATGATAGACTCATCGTTCGATCCGGTCACCTGGTTCCTGCTCATGACAAACCCAGCATTTCCGATGGTGCCGTGGCTGTTGCCGGAGAAAAAATCGACTCAATTGGAACCTTTGATGAAATTCGGTCCCGCTGGCCGGATGCAGAGGTCGTCGGAGGAGAGGAATTTCTGCTGATTCCAGGGCTGATCAACGGACATGGGCATGGGCGCGGTCTGACGGATTTTCAACGTGGCGCCCTGGACAACACCCTTGAGTCCTGGTTGTTTGATACTCGAAAATATGTTCCGGTGTCCACCTACGACGACCTGGCCCTTTCCGCCATTCGTCTATTGAAATCGGGTGTTACCACCACCATGCACAACCATTTGCTAAAAGACCTGGCTGAATGGGAGCTGGAGTTCCAGGAAGGCCTCGACGCTTATAAGGATGCCGGCATGCGGGTTCAGTTCAATCCCGGAGTCAGGAACAGCAATCCATTCGTATATGGCGACAATGAGGGTTTTTTAAAATCGCTGCCGGCGAACCTTCAGCCAATGCTGACCACACCACCTCCGGAAGGTGCGTTGACCGGCGATAATTTCGTGGATGCGGTCAAGCGACTGCATGCAAAAAGCAATACCGATATGACCCGAATCGGGTTCGGTCCCCTGGCGCCGCAATGGTGCACCGATGGTCTCTTGCTTGAAATTCGCGAGGCCGCGCAGAAGCTTGATGTGCCGATTCATGTTCATGCTGTTCAATCCGTTTTTCAAAAGATATACGGGCTCGAGTATTTAGGAAAAACTCTGATTAAACACATGCAGGAGATCGGCTTCTTGGGCCAGGGTGTGGTGATCGGCCATTGCGTCTGGCCGACAAAGGCGGATATCGCCATCCTCGCTGAAACCGGTGCGGCGGTCACCCATCATCCGTCCTGCAATTTGCGCGTGCGCAATGGCATATCTCCAGCCTACCACATGCTAAAGGCCGGTGTGCTGGTCGGCTTGGGGCTGGACGGAAAGAGTATCAACGATGACGATGATATGATTCAGGAGATGAAAGTTTGCTACCTGCTGCACCGCCTGCCCTCTTTGGAACTTGATTCCGATCACATGAGCGCCCGTCAGGTTTTTCAGATGACAACCGAGAACAATGCTGCTCTTCTTGGCTATAACAACATGATCGGCCGTCTGGAGCCCGGATATCTCGCCGATATGGTGCTGATCGACTACAAAGCCATGACATATCCGTATACTGATCCAGCCCATGACCCCATCGACGCGCTGATGTATCGGGGTTCCAATAAATACGTCCATACCGTTCTGGTTAACGGGCAGATTGTGGTTCAGGATGGCCGCGTTTTGACCTTGGTTGAGGCTGCTGTTGGAAAGCGCCTGGCCGAAGCATCGTCCCAACCGAGAACGGGAAAAGACAGGGCCCTCATAGCCGCCATGGACACCCTCAAGGAGCAAGCCGTGGCTTATTATAAGGGCTGGACAGACAAGGTCGAGGTCGATCCCTATTTTCTGACCAATTCAAAGATTGATGGTCTTTAATAACCAACCCCGGCTGCCTGGGATCTGGTAATTTTCGTCTCGACATGCCGAATAAAAAAGCTTCTTTCTCCGCTGCCGCCATCAGGGCTGCAGCGGGAAATCGGTGGACACCCTACCATGGCTGACGTCTCTTTACTGGTACATGCCGGTCGTCTGGTGGCGGCACACGATTTACCTGCCGTTGTCGAAGGCGGGGTAGCGATCGCCGGCGATACGATCAGAGAGATAGGTGATTTCAACCAACTTGCAGCCAAATACCGCACGGTCAATAAAATCGGCGGCCCGCAATATTTGCTGATTCCGGGGCTTATCAGTGCTCACGGCCACGGTCGTGGCCTGAGCACATTTCAGCGCGGCACACTTGATAATACCCTTGAGACCTGGATCTGGGACACGCGCCAAGGCCCGAGCCTGCCGGTATATGAAGATACCGCTTATTCCGCCTGTAGGCTTCTCAAAGCGGGCGTCACCGCTGCCATGCACAATCACCTGCCGGTCAATCCTGCTGACTGCGAAAATGAGTATACCCATGCCCTTAACGCCTATGCGGACACTGGTTTGCGCGTATTTTTCTGCCCCGGCGTACGCAATACCCATCCATTGATTTACGGCGATAATCCGGCTTTTTTGTCATCTCTACCGGATCATACACGCCAATATTGGGCGACGGTATTATCAGCACCTATACCTACGGCTGACACCTACGTGCGATCGGTAAAAAAATTACACTCCTCATGGCAGACCGATATGATCAAAATCGGCTTCGGACCACTGGCACCCCAATGGTGCAGCCTAGATCTGTTGCAGCGAACCATGGCCACTGCAAGTGAGCTGGGAACCCTGGTGCATATTCATGTCGCCGAAACCATTTTGCAGAAGATTTACGGCTTGTCTGAGTTGGGCAGCTCGTTAATTCAATTTATGGCAGCCCATGAACTGTTGGGATCTAACCTGGTTATCGCGCACGGGGTCTGGCTTACTGAAGAAGACATCGAGCTGATGGCCGCCTCCGGGACCGGCCTGACGCACCAGCCGTCCTCCAATTTGCGGCTCAGAGCCGGTATCGCTCCAGTCGGTCCGATGATAAAGGCCGGTATCCGGGTGGGGCTCGGTCTAGACGGCATGGCCATAAACGATGATGACGACATGATCCAGGAGATGAAACTTTGCTATCGTTTGCACCGGCTTTACGGACTTGATCTCGACAGCCCCTCGTTGTCGGTGCGTGAGGTATTTAAAATGGCCACCGAGACTAATGCCCGACTGATCGGCTATGGTTCGGAGCTGGGCCGGTTGGAACCCGGGCGCAAAGCCGATATGGTATTGTTTAATTACGAACTCATGTGCCGGCCGTACACTGAGCCGAGTGTAGATCCGATCGAGACCCTGATGTATCGCGGTAGCAGCCAGCACATTCACAGTGTGATCGTCAACGGCAAGGTTGTGGTTGCCGGTGGACGGATACGGACTGTGGATGAACATGACATTTGCGCTCGTCTCGCTATGGCCGCGTCACGCCGGATTAGTACTGCTGAGAAAGAAAAGGCCCAGATGACGGAGGCATTGATCAACCACTTGGTCCATTACTATCGAGGCTGGACGGAGAGGATATCGGCCAGACCATATCATCTTCTTAATTCACGTACAGATGGTTACCTGTATGAACCGTCAGAGACGCATTGAGAGCCGAAGCATGCAAAAACAAATTGTTTATTTTGAAGGAATGGGTGAAAAATATTCCGAGGAAGTACTAGAAATTGTCAAGGAAAGACTCGGAGCAGGTGATATCAAAAAGGCCGTGGTGGCTTCAACCAGAGGCCATACTGCGAAATTAGCAGCAAAGCGTCTAAGAGAATCAGGGGTGCAACACCGCCGTTGTGATGAAGGCCTATCCGTCGACCCAATATAAAAAGGTGAGAGTAATGGAAATTTTATGCAAACCATTATCCGGGTGATCTTTGGCCAAGCGATTATGCACAACCATCGAATTCGATTGACCAAGATTTTCTTTGAATTTTTGGGAATCGGGTTGCACCTATGAGTAAGTGGTATTTTATAGGATCGTTCATGCGTTGACGCACTGAACAGGCTCGTTTGCTAAAAATTTGTCCATGCATCCGTTGCAGGATACACATTTGGCAGGACTCTGGTCTCCCCCGTGCCAGCGTTTGATCAGTTGAGGCTCCTGGATGAAAGGCCTGCTCATGGCAACCAGATCGGCCTCGCCCGTCAGGACGATTTCTTTCATCATGCCGATAGACCTCAATCCGCCAACCATGATCACCGGAATATCAATTTTGGTTTTAAGTTTTCGCGTATAAGGCCGCAGATAGCCCTCATACCAGTCGCGGCGCTTTTCAGGCCCCAGCCAATTCATGGCGTGGCCGATCCCGCCTCCAGATGCCTCTACGGCACCCAATCCATGGTGTGTCATTAATTTAACGATATTTACTGCTTCGTTGACGGTGACGCCGCCGCGTACGAAATCCATTACATTCATTTTGATCAGCACAGGTAATTTGTCGCCAGTTTGCTGCTTAATGCCGGAAATCATCTCGCAGACGATCCGAGCCCTATTTTGAGTATTTCCGCCATATTCATCCGCGCGTCGATTGTAAGCCGGCGACAGGAATTGGGATAAGGGGAAGCCATGGGCAGCATTGATTTGAACTGCGTCAAATCCTGCCGCCAGACTATGTTGGGCGGCAAGTACATAGCCTGCCACGATTTGCCTAATTTCGCTGACACGCAATTCCCGACTTTCCTTGTTATTCTTGGATTGGGAAGGTGCGACGAGGCCACCCCCTATGCGGAAAAAGGAACCGAGCTGGATGGCTATTTTCCCACCATTATCGTGAACAAGATTCGTAAGCCGACTTAATGCTGCGATACTGTCACCGCTATCGATACATAGGTTCTTGCTTTGTGGATGCAAATCCCAATTGCGATCCGGACGCACGGCACTGGTGATAATCAAGCCAATCTGACCTTTGGCCATGGTGTTGTAAAGTTCAAGCAGATCCTGAGTGGGCAGGCGTTCAGGAGTAGTCATGTTCTCCATGGTGGCTGAACGTATAAAACGATTGCGCAGTTCTATGCCACATAAGTTGTAGGGGGTAAATAGGTCGGTCATTTTATCTATACTCCCATTTGTGTCATTTAAAGGTTCGTTGCTGATAAGAAATTTTCAGGTACGATTTATCTTTGACGTGCTGGTCTTCGGCGCTATACCGACTAAAACGCTTACCAAAGCAATCATCGCGAACGCGATTCCAGCGCAGACGAAGAAAACGCCATTGATACCGACTATTGGAAATATAAGCCCCATGGCAAATGGACCAATGGTCTGGCCGATCCGGATGCAGGAACCATATATGGCCATGACGATTCCCCGGTTTTCCATAGAGGATAGCTTGCCTAGAAAATATTGAAGGTTGGGGATAAAGATCCCATGGGCGATGCCGAATGTGGATAAGGGAATAAGAAAAAGCCAGCGCTGAGTGATGAAAGGAATTATTAGCAGCGCTATGCAATAGAGAGCAAAGCTCAATTTCAATAGATTCCGGCTGGGAAATCGCTTCGACAGCTTGCCCATCTGGGCAGAAGATAGGGCAGAGCATATGGTCATCGATGTCATTATCAACCCGATTACCAGCGGCTCCTGGTGCAGTTTTAACCCCATTAGAATTGGGAAATAGCTGATGTAGGATCCCCAAACCATCATCAGTCCGCAAATCGTAACCAGATAGATTGCAATGAGTTCTCTGTTGTTGACAGTGTTTGCGATGTTTTTAAAATACTCGCCTAAAGCGGGGATGCGATCCGCCCGCGGGCTTTTCATTCTGAAGAGAACCAGCAGTCCGATCGGAATCCCCAGGACCGGAACCAGAAACGGGTAGTACCAGCCAAAAGTTGCAAGGGCGCCCCCTATAGCGGTGAATACCGCTGCCCCGATACTGAGAACCGCTTGGTTGTAGCCCATGGCGGTGATGCGCTGGTTGCCGGAATACATGTCGATGATAAAAGCAATGTTGAGGGAGCTCAGCGGTGCGGCCCCGATACCTTGTAAGAACCGCAAAATCATTAGCACTGAAAAGTCGCGCACAAAAAAGCAGCTGCCACCAGCAACTCCGAACAGGAGCAGGGCTAAGCCAACTACATTTTGGCGGCCGAAAAGATCGGAGCAGATTCCCATCAGAGGCATTAAAAAAATGCCGGGCAGTGCAAAAATCGTAATCAGCCATCCGACCTGGGTCTGGGTTATTTGCAGACCATCGACAATCTGAGGTAATGCCGGAGCAATGGTGAAGACACCTACGATAGCCATTATGGTGATGCCGAATATGATTTGTAGATTGGTGTCCAGCAGAAGGGAGCGGGCTTCTATGGGCTGGTCTTTTTCAGTGGCGGTTTGCATTGGTTTGACCCATTGCTATTTTTTGCGTGCCAGACACAGGGTGAAAAATGGGCACCCATATTGCGGCCAACACACTTGAAAAAGCGAATAATAGTCCTAATCAAGAAGATATCGGATGTCTGCCGAAGTAACTGATGATTTCCTTTGCCACCTGTGCCGGGTGGGTGACTACGCAGTAGGTGCCCTCAGCGCCGGGGATCACTGCTACTTCAACGTCCTTGCATACCGTTTCAACCTTTTTCCATCCCGAACCGTAATCTGAATCCTTTCCGATGATGCCGCTGTCACCGACAACGATCAGCTGAGGTGCAGTGATTTTGGGAAGATCTGCCGAAAGGTCGACTTCCAGCGCTACGTGCATGGCTTTCCACGCTTCGGGGTTTAAGTTTTCTTCAAATCGATTTGTCTCCCATTCCTCGTATTCCGGTGGCATACCGTACAGTCGCACTAAAAAATAGGCGCCCATACTCCCGTTTCCGACGCCGAATTCATCGCATATCACAGCGCCGATATGGGACATTTTGCGTGACTGGTCGGTCAGTTTGTGCATGCCGTAGTGAGCAATTGCCCCTGTTTTCTGCGGGTATTTTGCAGCAAACCGGATCACGATGAAAGAGCCGTTTGACGTTCCGAATATATGGGTTCGCTCAATTCCGAGATCGTCAAGCACGAGCTTTAAATCATCCGCCCACTGATCGACTGTAATGCCGGATTCGGGTCGGTCAGAACGACCTGCGCCTCTCTGGTCATAGAGAATGACTTTGAAATGATCCTTCAATATTGGCAGCATAAACTCCCACTGGTTGCTGATCAGACTGCTGCCTCCAATCAGCACCAGGGGGTCCCCCGTGCCAACCACATCATACCAGATTTTTACCCCATCCTGACTTGTTACAGTGGGCATCTTTTCATCCTCCATTTAAGATTGATGGATCGCTCGCTGAAAGAGCATACAATACAGTTATTCTTTACTGAGTTATTCGAAGCAAATAACTCAGCTCAGAGAGATCCTCTAGCTCGGGTAATCTATCAACTGTTTGCGTCAACGCCGTGAGTGCTGAATCGGCAATTACCATCCCGGCAAGACGATGAAACTTATTGACCAATTGTTCTTCAGAGAGGGGATTGTCAAATCCTCCCGACGGCCTTTCAACGACTTCTTCCATTTTACGGCCGTCATTGAGCTTAAGTTCTATTCTGGCGGGTCGCACCTCCGGCAGCATGTCTGTGTATGCTGGATCTTCTTTTACCCGGACACGCTTCGCAATACTCTGAATATCGCTATCCGCCACGGTTTCTTCAGAATATGATTCCAACCCATTGGTGCCTTTTACTAAACGGACTGCAACATTATAGGGTATCGAGTGTTTGGCTGCATAGCCATTTGGAGGATTATTCCAGCTGAGCCGCGTGGCGGGGTCGTATGTCCAGACTGTAATACGCTCGATATCATGGATATTAAATGAGGCTTTTTTGCGTAAAGCGTCCATTGCTTCGATAGGTGCGTGGTTCCAACGGCTGCAGGCATGCACCTTGAAATAATTTCGGGTGATATAAAAAACCGTGCCAAGGTCGTTGTTAACCGTATCAAAATCAAATGAATCTCCTAGAATTTGACCGAAAACAATGCTGAGAGCACCCGGCTCGCCAGTAAAGCCAGATTTCACCATAAGCGGGGCGAGCAGACCGTTGTGGCTGGTCAACCCAGTGGCAAGATTGCGAACGGATGCGCCGGCGTTTGCTGCTGTTTGCGAGGATGCAATGCATAAGCCGGCAGATAATTCCAAGGCTTCGGCTATCTGGTCTTCTCCGAGGTTTAACAATCGAGCCGCCGCTGCGGCTGTGCCGATGGTTGCATGGGTGCCAAAAGGGTGAACAGGGTCGCGCAGGTGAGTTGCTTGGCCTACCCGAACGGCAACTTCGTACCCGGCTACAAGGGCTGCAACCAATTCCGCTCCTGATCTCTTGTAGTCTTCGGCCATTGCCAAAGCAGCTGGAAAAATATGAACTGCGGGGTGATTGACCGCATACTGATTGCCCTCGTCCAGCTCCAAGGAAACAGCACCGGTTGCGTTAACCAGTGCAGCCAATGTTGCGGGTACGGTTGTCTGCCTGGACATAAGCGTGGCTTTTCCAACCCCACCCGTTTCACTAGCCCAATTTGCGAGCTTTCTGATTTCCGGTAGCGTCGAGCCTGCCAACATAGCCCCCAGTGTGTCGCGAGCTACAAGCGTTGCTTGGATAATGATTTCCGCATCAAGATTGCTGATCTCCAAATTGGATATAAAATTTGCTAAAGCTCTGGCAACTTGCGATGATATTGTCCGGCCGTTTGAAGATTGGGAATTCATCTTTCACTCCACCAGGCTGCATTTTGGCTTTGTTTCTAGTCAGTCCATGATCCGCCGTTAATATCTATGACCTCTCCGGTGATATAATTGGCATCTTGGGAGGCTAAAAACACAATTGTTTTTGCCACTTCATCAACACGGCCCAATCGCTTTAACGGAATATGCTCCAACATGGAACGCACTTTATCCTCGGGATAAGCCCTTATCATGTCGGTATCGATGGGTCCGGGGGCGACGGCATTCACACTAATGCCATAAGCGGCTAACTCTTTTGACAGAGCGAAAGTAAACGAGTGAACTGCGCCTTTCGAACTCGCATAAGCGCCGCCGGTTATGATGCCGCCATTTTTAGCATTCAGCGATCCCATGTTGATAATCTTGCCATATTGTTGTTGCTTAAGAAAAGGGATTACGGCCTGAGAGCAAAGGAAATGGCCTTTTAGGTTCACCCCTATGACATGATCCCATTCCTCTTCACTCATATGTTCTATTTTTGAAACTGTGGAGATGCCTGCGTTATTGACCAGAATATCAATCTTACCCCAACGAGCAGATACATCTGATACCATTGCCCGAACCTCGCTTATGTTGGAAACATCCGCTTTGATCGATACTGCTGAACGACCATACGTTTCTTCAATATCGGCGGCCAATGCGTTTCCCTTATCAATGTTATCTTGATCAACGATGGCGACGTTGGCACCTTCTTCGGCAAAGGCACGACAAATACCAGTCCCGATGCCACCTGCTCCTCCGGTAACGATGGCTATTTTGTCTTTAAGACGCATAGTAGTTACCTCCTTGAAAAGTTGATTGCCATTAATCATCTTCGGCGAATACGGGTTGCCGGTAAAACAGTCGCGAAGGTTTTTTTGAAGCGTTTTCGAATAGTTTCCAACACCAGTTGGAGGATTGATAGAGTAAGGTCATTTTGTAGGTCGACGTTTAAAGCAAAGCGGCATGTTTTGAAAAAAAATCCATAACTGCCTCGGCACATTCGAATGGCCGTGTAAATACGTGGAAAGTTCCGTTGGTTCCAGGAATCGTCGTTGCTTCTATGTCAGGAAAAACCTTTTGAAGAAAATGTGTTCCCGATGAATAATCGGTACTGTTGCCTAGAGGCCCGGTTTCGCCTAGCATGATTAATTGCGGTGCGGTGATCTTGTCGAGTTCCTCTGTAAAATCAACGTCGAGCGCTTCGTGCATCGCCATCCAAGCATCCGGGGACAGGTTTTCTTCAAAGCGATTTGCAACCCAATCCTCGCACAAGGCAGGGGTTCCAAACATGCGGGTTAGAAAATAAGCTCCTAAACTACCGTTGCCAATACCAAATTCATCGACTATTTTAGCGCCTACCTTTGACATTTTACGGTATTGTTCCGTAAGCTTATAGATGCCGTAGTGGACTATTGCACCTGTTCGTTCTGGGTACTTAGCGGCGAAACGAATCGCTACGAGTGACCCATTCGAGGTACTCAGGATGTGGCATTTCTCAATACCGATGGTGTCTAGAATTACCCTTAAGTCTTCGACCCATTGCTCTGCGGTTATCCCTACTGGATCTCTGTCGGATTTTCCAGCTCCTCTTTGATCGAAGAGTATCAGGCAGTAATGATCGCGCAAGATGGGCACCATAAAATCCCACTGTCTGTGAGCAATGCTGCTGCCGCCGATGAGCGCCACCGGTGGCCCGTCGCCGGTTATCTTGTACCAGATCTTTGTCCCGTCCTCCATAGAGGCACACGTCATTTTTCGGTTCCTCCTAAATTCAGATGTTGGTTTACCGATTTCTCCCGGAGCCTGTTATGACAATGACCATAAAATCTGCACGGAGACGCCTATAGATCATCGAGGTATGTGAGAGCTTCGCCGCTTTCGATTACGTCACAGTATTTCATCCATAAATCCAGCAAGCCAATTTTATGCGAAACGCTTATTCGATCGTACACACAGTCCTCCAAAACAGCGACGTTGAAATTGTTGCTGACTGCATCCACACAAAATGCCCTCACACAACCACTGGTAGTCCCTCCGGTGACGAGAAGGGTATCTGTTTTCATGTGTATTAAATAGCTAAGAAGCGGAGTGCCATAAAATGCACTGGCAAAACTTTTATCAATGACCCATTCGCCGGGTTCGGGCGACAATTCAGTGATGATCGTCGTTCCTTTTGCACCGGGCAAATACTGCGACCGGTCACGTTCTGTTTTAGCGGTCAACGAGTCGAATTCAAGATTCCTGGGTATGTGTCGGGTGAAAATAATCGGAATCTGTTTGGAACGTGCCTTCGCCAGAACATGACGGATACGGTCAACGGCGAGCCAGGCGGATTCTCCGACACCTGAGGGCCATTCTTCTATCTGATCAAGAATAGCTTTGTCATCACCCGTGTAGTTGTATTGAGGGTCGATGATCATCAATACCGGTTGTTTTCCAAAGCCGCGGCGTTTCCCATAACCCCCTTGACGTATGACTTCGCGATCAGTTGCACTTAAAATGTCGTTGCATTGCTCCATAACCGGCATTAAAACCCGCCTTTCGTGAACGTTTGGCGGTCGATCTTTCAGAGCTTGGTGCGGATGCGCTTGCCTCGCATATGGGACGAATTTCGGTTTATCTAACGTCCGATATTAGACGAATTACTTGCTTCATATCTGGCACGCTTTCAATCTGCCACAGAAGGTCGACCATTTGATCTACTGTCTGATGTGTAAACGATTCAGGCGTCAACTTTCGGAATTTTTCTGTTATGACGTTGTCTTCGATGGGATTTGTGTCAAACTCGCCGGATGGAAGAAAAACTGTATTATGAAGTTCTTGACCGTTCCGAAGTCTGACAGTGATACGGGCCGGCCATTCTGTCGGTGTTCGTCTGGTAAGTTCTGAGTCCTCTCGAACCAGGATGCGCCCCGCAAGATCACGTATTTTCGGGTCGCTTAGGGCAGTTTCGTGATAGGAGGCCAAACCCGGATCTCTCAGAACCAGATATGATGCCAGCACATGAGGAATAGACAGCTTTGCAGCCAATGGATTTTCTGGCGAGATCTGGTTGAATCTCGCTGCCTCGCTGAAGGTCTGTACGGATATCCAATCCACTTCCTCGACTAAGAAGCCTCCCTTCTCCACGAGAGCAATCAGGGCTTCGAGCGCCGAGTGGATCCGGCGGTCGCACCCGAAAATGGTGTGATATCCTCTCTCGATTTCCCATCTCGAGCCGATATCCTCGATGGCCTTATCGGCATCATAAAACACCCCGGCGATATTCCCGAAAACCGTACTGATCCCATCTCGCTCGGCTGAAAAACCGCAATCTTTCAAAGTGGCAGCCAAAACTCCCATAGAGGCGCTGATGCCCGCATATGTGTTTAAGACGGTTGCCCCCTCGTAGGCGGTTTGACAGGATGTCGCCAGGTTCAATGAGGTAGACAAGTTGATGACTTCTATCAACTCAGTTTTGCCGTAGCCCATTAATAGCCCTGCTGAAACCGCTGCGCCGACAACCGGCCATGAACCATGAGGGTGCATGCCGGGCCTGAGCGTGGTGGCCAATCCGACCCTAGCTCCAATTTCATATCCCGCAATAATGGCTTCCAGCATTTTTTTCCCGGATGCCCGATTGCATTCAGCCACTGCCAACCCGGCTGCGACTGCATGAATTGCGGGATTTCCACCGGTAAACCTGTTGCCAGGATCAAAATGATGCCACACGCCGGCTGTCGCGTTTACCAGCGCTGCCCAGGCGGCATCACAGCGGTATGGAGTGCCCAGAACTGTGCTTTCCTGGCGAATTGAATCAGATGACAATTGCCGTGCGAGCTTTCTTACGGGGTTTTGACTTATCCCGGCTAGAATTGCTGAAATGGTATCGATAAGGATGCGGCGCCCCTCATGGATGACGGAGGTGGGTAAATTTTCTATACAGACCGACGATGCCAACTGAGCTAGTACCTGAAAGTGCTCATCCGGTGCGGCCGTTGGATTCGACATGATTGCTTTCCTTCTTGAGTCATTTTAGCCGGATCTTCATTTGCTGATTGAATTATCCGGCATTAAAAGTTCAGTGAAAGTACATATGTCGGCTAATTCTTCGAGTTGGTCAACTGTCTGAATTGCAGTGGCCGTTCGTTGAGCACCGATCAGGGGGTCTGCCAGGGACTTGAATTTAGCTTGGATGGTTTCATCAGACAGCGGCGCGTCAGGGCCGCCTGAGCTCCCCTGCACTTCATTTACAATGGTCTGCCCTGACTTGGTGCGCAATGTAATTCTGGCGGGCCGCTTGGCAGGTGTCATCGATGAATAAGAGGGATCCTCCCTTACGGTTATTTTCGCTGAGATCGATCGAACCGTCTCATCGCAAAGTCCCTCGTCCGAAAATTCAAATGCTCCCGCTGATTTTCGGACTAACATGCTGGCAACTGCCCATGGGATGGAAAACTTGGCGGCCAAATCCTTCTTTGGAGATCGGTCGTTTAAGGTGGCGGCCCAATCGAAAGTGTCAATGACCACCTCAGCGATGTCTTTTATATCGAAGTCGAATTTATGCAACAATCCCTCTGCGGCCTCAATCGCCGGATGCCCGAAACGACACATTGGGTAGGCTTTGATAAAGCCCTGGGTAATTTCGTAACGCTTTCCTATGGCCTCAGTGATCCGCCCCGGATCCAACCAAGGAGACGCTACGACACCGAACACAGAGCCCACTGCATCAATCTCAGGGGTGAAACCGCACGCTGCCAGGTGCGATGCTAAGATTCCCAAGGATGCGCCCGCCCCGGCATAGACATTTCGAACCGTTCCCCCTTGGTAAGCATTTTCAAAGGACGGCATCATTGTTAAATGGGCGGCCAAGGCAATGGTTTGTTTCATTTGTTCGGCATTGTAGCCTTTGAGTTTGGAAACTGCGACAGCGGCTGAAATATTATGATATGTCCCGTGACAATGAATCGCCGGCCGCAGTCGGCTTGCCAGACCGATGCGTGCACCTACATCATACCCAAGAACCATCGCCTCCAACACCTGGCGGCCGGAAGATTTCAGAGCTTCGGCCGCTGCAATGGTTGCCGGTACCAAATGGGCAGGTGGATGCGCTGCCGGCAAAAGAGGCTTGCCGGGCGGTGGTCTGTGACCCGAATCAAAGTCCAACCAAGTTGCTGAAGTTCCATTTGTCAATGCGGCATTGAGCACACAGGAGCGAAGACCATGGCCGATGATCGTGCTCGGCCCTTTATCAGGCTGCCCAAAGCGGCGCGCCAATGCTGTGGCTTCGGGAGCAGTAGATCCGCCGAGAATAACGCCGACGGTATCCATTAAAATGCGCTTGGCGTGTTCGATGACATCTTCGGGAATGTCGGACAATTTGGTATGTGCGGCGAAATCGGCAAGTTGTTCGACAGGATCTTCTTTCGGACTGCCTGCATTGGGTCCTCTGTGTAAACCCTTTATAATGGTGTCATAGCCCGGCATGGCCTGCACTTACCCCTTTTGAATGGTGTGTATCGTCTTGATAAATTTAAGTCGGATTATTCAATTCGATTTCTTCGGTTTCGCAAACCACGTAAAACTCGAAATCGGTTTTGCCCTCGTAACTTCTTTCTTTCGAAATCGGATTTTCCAGGCGCCATTTTTTTGCCTTCTCAAACGATTCCATGCTGTCGTAGTGAAGTTCCGCGATCCGATAAAATGTTTTGTCACCGAGCACAATTCCTTTTACTGTGTTAAACACGATTTTTTTCAAACCGGGAATTTTGCTTAAGTCGGGGACATGAATTTCTCGCAGCCATTCTTCATATTCTGCAATCGACATGCCTGGCATGATATTGTAACCCAGAATCGCTTTGACCATTTGTGCCCTCCATTATCGCTTTGTTGTCGTATCTCGGTTCGTTTAATGCGAATTATAATTAAGCGGCTTGATAAATAAAAAGCTGGCAAGATAAAAAAAAATAGTAAAGCCTTCAACCGATTCTGTTTATTTAAGGCGGGTGCTGTTCCTAAAGTATGCCTGCATTTCCATGATGGCCTGGAATGAGGTATTTACATCGGATTTGATTTAATGAATGCCGGTAAGCTGTTTAATCCGGAATTTCTATCCGACATCTGCACTCGAAGCGCTGCGGCAGAATATCATTTGCCATTATTTGTTTAGCGCATCTGCAGCGGTCAATTTTACTCGGTTATCAGATCGGTCACTGTATTGAAGTTGTCGCACTCCTCTAGACGCATCAATCGTTCATGTAATTTCTCAGCCTGGTCATGGCCGTATACTGGATCAAGCAATTCAAAATACTTTTCCCGGATTTCTTCTGAGCTGTACGGATCCTCGGCATCTCCCTTATTAATGAATGCTTCGGCTTGATAGGATTCGCCATTAACCAATGCCAAATTGACTCTCGAAGGACGACGATCCGGCATCATGGCAGTCAGGCTGGGGTCTTCTGAAACGGTTACCTTCTTTGCCAATAATCTAATGGTCTCATCATTAACTGCCTGTGGTGTGAAACTCGAAACGCCTGCATGACCGTTAACTATTCTGGCTGCTACGGCGAAGGGTATGGAAAATTTGGCGGCAAGTGTATTCGTGGGCTCGCGGCCGCAAAGTTGGGCAGCCAGAGAATATGTATCTACGTCAATCTCTTTGATGTCATCCGGCATTAGTCGGCCGCTGGGGATTTTTGTCATAATTTCGTTGATAGCATCTAGAGCGGAGTGGTTGTACCTGCAGCAGGCATATTGTTTGAAATAATTACGGCCAATTTCATACCGCTGTCCCAGCTCTTCAACCATCGCTTCGGTCGAAAAACTGTCCGAGACGACCGAGCCAAAAACGGTTTTCAGCCCGTCGCTTTCTCCGGTAAATCCGGATTGAATCATGTAGTGGGCCAAAAGGCCGTTGTGGGAACTGAGGCCGGAATATACATTGCGGACGGTGCCCCCTTCCAGCATTGTTTTTCGGTTAGTGGCGGTTGTCATGGAGGCAGAAACGCTGATGATTTCTTTCATATCGGCCTCCCCGTAGCCCAACAGTTTGCCAACGGCCACAGCCGCTCCTACTGTTCCCCAGGAGCCATGCGGGTGCATGGAAATTCTTAGTTTGCAGGCTATTCCGATTCTGATTGCAATCTCGTAGCCGATAACCATTGCCGTCAGCAGATCCTTTCCCGAATAATTTTGCTCTTCGGCGATTGCGAGAAGGGCCGGTAGTAACTGTATGGCGGCATGTCCGCGACCGAATTGATTTCCCTCATCCAATTCGAGAAAAGTGCCGGCAGTGCCATTGATCAGACTGGCTTTCAGTGGCTCGGTGCGGATACCGAGACCGAATACTGTGGATGCACCGGATCCATTGGCTCCAGCCAACTTATATGTCAGTTCCTTAACTTCTTTCTCCTGAGCACCGGCTGCAATGACCGCAATTGTATCGGTCACAACTTCTTTGGCGCGGAAGACGATATTCGCTGGGATTTTCTCAAACGTGCTTTCACAGATAAAGGCGGTGATTTGGTCCAGGTAATTGTTCACGTGCTCCTCCTAAATACTGCTTTCTTCTGTTTCGCCTATGAGCAGATATTAGATTGGTTGCAACAGCCTGTAAATTGGTCCAGTGTTAAATGAGAATCATTTGCGATCTTCAACAGGCGTTCAAATCTATTTCTTCCATACCCAAATACAATCTCTTGATTTGCGGGTCGTCGATCAGTGCGGAAGCGACCCCGGTCAGTGCCAACTGGCCTTCCTCGATCACATAGCCTCTATCCGAAATCGCAAGGGCTTGAGATACATTCTGTTCTACGAGAAGGACCGTCACGCCATCACGGCGGATTTGTTCGATAACCTTGAAAATTTCCTCTACAACCAGCGGTGCCAGACCCAGCGAAGCCTCGTCAAGAATCAACAATTTCGGTATCGACATCAAACCCCTTGCAATTGCGAGCATCTGTTGTTCACCGCCTGACAGCGTGCCGCCGGCTTGCTTAAATCGATCGGCAAGAATGGGAAACAGGTCTTTAACCATCTGCAGCGATTGGCTGCGGCGCAATTTCGGCTTTTTTAAATAAGAGCCCATGAGCAAATTTTCTTCGACAGTCAGGGTCGGAAATATTTTTCGGCCTTCAGGAATTTGCACCAGCCCCATTTCCACCCGTTGGTGAGTGGACATATTTGTTATGTCTTCCCCCATAAAGTAAATCTTGCCGCTTTTGACTGGAATAATACCCGAAATGGCATTCACGGTTGTCGTTTTTCCGGAACCATTGTTCCCCAAAAGGCAGATACCTTCTCCATTTTTAATTCCAATGGAGAGATCCCTGAGGACCTGCACTTCATCGTAAAACACATTGACATTTTCAAGTCTTAACAAATGCACTGCCTTCTCCCAGATATGAATTTATAACATTTTTATCGGCACAAATTTGACCGGGCGTACCGACGGCGATGACCTGGCCGTGATGGATGACGCATATGCGGTCACACAAGCCCATGATGACGCGCATGGCATGTTCGATGATAAAAACAGAGACACCTGAATCTCGAATCTGTCGGACAAGATCGATGATTTTCGTTTGTTCCGTGGGGTTCAAACCGGCCACGACCTCATCCAGCAGGATTAATTCCGGCTTGCTGGCCAATGCCCTTGCCAGTTCTAAGCGTTTTCTGTCCGGTATGGTAGTGCTTTGCGCCTGATCGGGGGCCTTTTTTTCCAGTCCAACAAATTCAAGGGTTTTCCAGGCTTCTGCCTCCGCTTCCTCCAAATCGGAAGTCCAGTTGAAGCAGCCCACGGCAACATTTTGCAGAATGGTCAGCTGGTTGAAAGGCTTGACAATCTGGAACGTTCTGGTTAATCCCAATTTGCAGATTTTATGAGGTTTCAACCCGATAATCGATTGTCCCTTAAAGGTGACTCTGCCGGAGTCAGGTACGCTGAAACCCGAAATCACGTTAAAAAGGGTGGTTTTGCCTGCTCCATTCGGGCCGATCAAGCCGGCGATTTCACCGGGCTTCAAGGACAGAGAAACGTCCGCAATTGCTTTCAGACCCCGAAAAGATTTATTGATATTTTTCAATTCTAAAATAAAGCCGTCATTCATAGGTTATTAACCTCTACGGTGGTATCGGTCATGTAGACTCTTAAAAAGCCCCATGAGACCGTTCGGAAGAAATATAATCACTACCACCAAAATCAAGCCATACCACATTAAATAGACACCGCTGTAGGATTGGAGTGCCAGTCGCGAGTACTCTGCGAGCGGAGTTAAAATCAAGGAGCCCAATAGCGGGCCCAACACGGTTCCGGCACCGCCGATGATTGGGCGTATCATGATCTCAACCGAATTCAGCAATCCGAAAACTGAGTCCGGGTCAATATAAAGAAGGTATTGAGCGTAAACGGTTCCTGCCACAGAGGTAATTCCGGCGCTTAGCGCCATTGCAGTCAATTGAGCCTTGAAGGTGTTTACACCGAGAGCCTCGGCTGCGTCGTTGTCTTCGCGGCAGGCCAGAAAATATAGTCCGATTTTTGTTCGCTCGAGACGCCACACGAGGTAGACAGATCCAACCACCATCCAGAGCGTTAAAAAATAAAATGCTTTTTTCTCTAAAAACTGCATTTTAAGAGGTGCATTGCCAGCCAATGGGATCAGGAGCCCTTCGGCTCCGCCAATGAATCCCCACCCTAAGGAAACCATATGAAAAATCTCTGCGAACGCTAACATAATCAGGGCGAAAAAAGGGCCTTTCAGACCGTAACGGAAGCTCAGGGCCCCGATAAAAATCCCTAAAATAGTTCCTCCCAGGGTGGCCACGATGATACCTATCCAGGGGGTGAGGCCAAGGCGAAGGTATATTACTGTGGAAATGTAGGCGCCTGTGCCGAAAAATATAGTGTGCCCGAATGACACCTGACCGGCGTAACCGCCGAGGATATTCCAGCCCTGTCCCATAACTGCGAAAAGAAACATCATGATGGCGAGGTGTACCATGCTTGGAGCGACCCAGGGCAAGCCGTGTAACAGGAGAATCAAAATAGCGATGACAAGCCACTCCCGCCAATTCAGACTTTTTTTCATGATGTTCTTCTTAACCGGTTTACTACGCATTTTGTCTCCCAAACAGTCCGGTTGGCTTGAATAGCAGAATCATGATGAAAATGACGAAGGATAATACGCTTTTCATGGACCCGGGTAAAATCATGGCACCAATGCTGTCGGCCATTCCAATAATCAATCCGCCGACCAAGGCGCCCAATACGCTTCCCATTCCTCCGAGAACAACAACAACGTAGGCTGTGAGAATAAAAATATCACCGACATAGGGATAGATCGGGAAAAAAGGTGTGATCGCGGTTCCTGCAACACCTGCACATGCTGCGCCGATACCGAAAGTGATCCAATAGATACGTTTTATGTTGATGCCCATGAGTTTAGCGCCGACCGGTTCTTCACTCGAGGCACGAATTGCTCTGCCAAGATCTGTCTTGTGTAGAATGACGTACAGAATCCCGGAAAACACAAGTGCCATGATGAAGGCCAGGATATGTACAAGTGAAATGTTAATATCTCCGATGTAGAAATTGATGTTGGTATAGGGTGTCCTGAGAATCCGGTAGTCAGGGGTCCATAAATAAACCGCCATGTTCTGCAAAAACAACATGACACCCAGAGTGAGAAACAGCTGATTGTGTGCCGGTGCATTCATAATAGGCGCAATCAAAACTTTCTGAAAAAGTACGCCGACAATAAATAGTAGGGGCAAGACAAACACGATCGTAGCGTATACGTTGATCTGTAGAAGAGTTGCAATCCAATAAGAGGCGTACATGCCCAGCATCATCAAAGCGCCGTGGGCGAAGTTAATAACTTTCATAACCCCAAAAATAACTGTCAGACCAATTGCAACCAGACCGTATACACCACCTATCAGCAGACCATTCAATAGTGATTGGACAACGAATGTTAAATCCATCGCGGGCAAATTCCTCAACAAAAAAGGGGGATAGAGAGCAGCGTATTAAAAACGCTGCTCTCTGGAAAGGGGCGCCCTATCTTTTAAAAGGGAAGATAAGATCACCAGTCGCGTATTTTTCCGGCCATACGACCTCTATATTACCGTTCAAAACCTGCATCAGCAGAGGATTGGCGGCAATGTTCTGTCCCTCATCATTGAATTCAATCGGCCCCTGAGGTAAAATGTGATCAGTAAGATGTGTCTTGGCCAGAGCCGCTCGAATAGCCACGCGATCCACCGTCCCGGCACGCTCAATTGCGTCTGCAATTACCGCAACCGGTGAATAAGCATACACCATCGAAGGGCTCATTTCGGTACCGTATTTCGCCTTGAAACCCGCCCGTGTTTTTTTGGTTTTGGGGCTTTTGGGATTAAATTGAAAGTTGACATCCAAGAGGCCTTCGGTAATCTCGCTGCCCAGTTCTTTCACGAATTTGGGATGGCTGAACCCACCCGAGGCCATGCCTACAAGAGCGTTGGCCTTGACTCTCAGATTGGTCAAGGCACGCATCACACGAACCGAATCGCCGAAGTAGCCGGTGCAAAAGATCAAATCAGCCTTTGCCGCCTTGATCTTGCCAACCTCTGTAGATACATCCGGAGCTTTGATAGAGTATTCCACGCGCTTCTTGACCTTGAAGCCATATTCCCCAGCGAGCTTTTGAGTGAAATCCGCAAGGGTCTGGCCATACTGCGTATTCTCGTGAAGATAGGCTATTGTTTCAAGCTTTGTACTGGTTTTTTCTGATAGTTGCCGCATGTATTCCAGTCCATGCCTTACATAAATGCTGGAGGTGGGTTGAATCCTGAAAGTATATTGAAAACCGCGTTTGGTTATCGCTTCAGCGCTGGCGACACCCACGACAAAAGGCACTTTCAGCTTCTCGGCTATTTGAGTGGCGACTATTGTTACTGCAGATTGATAGCATCCCGTAATTGCCACCACACCCTCCCGTTCAAGACGCTCTACTTCCGAAATAGACTTTTCGGGCTTTCCTTCACTGTCGGCATCAATCAGTTTTAATTTGGCGCCGCCCAGCGCCCTGATTCCACCCGCATCGTTGACTTCCTGAATACCCCACAAAACGGCGTTTCGCATTTCCTGTCCGTCAAAGGCCAAGAAACCGGAAAGCGGATGGATGTGACCAATGAGAATTTCCGGGGGCGCAGCGCCCCGCAGCACATTGGGGAACCCGATGGTTCCTATAGTGGCAGCGGTTGCCGTTGCCAGAACTGTGCTCTTGATGAATTCCCGGCGTGTGATTGTTTTTTCCGCCAGATTGTTTTTTTTGAGCTTGCCCATTTTAAGGCCTCCTTTCATTTGGGTGAATGGGAAAACGGCGCTGGGTAGTTGCATAAGAAAACCAACATCAGTTTTCCTGTTTTATTGATACGGCTCCGTGTTTCCGACGAATTTGCCGAAAATCAGTGCCGACATGAGTTCGGTGGCCGATAGATATCCGGAAGGACCTGTCGTTCCGGAGAAACCGACAAACGGTATCAAGGCTTGACTCAGGGACGTATTGCCTCCGGCATCTTTTTCCTTTTCGACAATCAGAACCACGGCACCTTGCTCTGCAGACGCCAGGGCAGCCACCAGTCCGCAATTGCCGGCCCCGATCACCAGAATATTCACCTCAATATCCCAGTCTATTTACTCCGGGCTGTTGATGGTTAACATCCGATCGGATTCGTTGTCAATCTCAGAGTTATCTGAACTCAAAATCTATTTTAATCATCATAGGTAGTTGAACTGACACCGCAGGGCGGATTCCCATCGTCCGAACAAAAGAAAGCATGCGTTTTCCTGGCTCGTTGGATTAGTCGCCTGCTGCAACTGTTTTTCTCTTCACGAGGTCATCGATCCGGTTATCGGTCATTCCAATTATTTAGGTATCGACACCGAAAGCCGCTAGCGGGTCATTGCGTTTTCCAAAGTTGTACAAACCGACCTTAAACGACAATTGCGACATTTTGGTTTTTAACCATTTGGTAAAGTTTTTTCCAGCAGCCCCTAATCCATTTGATTCACCTCGGGACCACCGAAGAAGTGGTTAGGTTGCGCAATAGGCGCAAAATTCAGTCCGCATTATTTTTTACTAATGCGGAGATTCTTTTGAAGATACCCAAGGAAAGGCTCTGATTGAACCACTGTGTCTAATTCCGCCTGCCTTCTCTCCTGAATCGGGCACCCTGAATGGCATGTGCCGCCGTGCTTGCATCCATCCAACTCTATGCAAAGTTTGGTATCAATATTCGCAGGCTCGGATTTCCCCTCTTCGATAACGGCGTTCACCAATATACTCATTGGGGTAGCAAATATATGAAACATCTTACTGAAAGGAAGATAGGCCAAGCCGAAAAAGCAAGCCAAAAAATGGACGTACCAGACAATTGTAGAGAAATCAGACCTGTCTATATGTCTTGCAAAAGGTCCTGTCGTCTTAGCCACAGCATAGCTCATGAAAGCCCATTTGGGTTTCGAATGACACCCGCCACAGGAAGCATCATGTAAATCTTTCCCTAAAGTAAGGTTTTTTTCGTCGGTCATTTTTAAGTCATGGGAGGAAACCACGCCAAATTCCCTTACCCAGTAGGCTTCCAAAGCTTGGGATTCTTCATCTGTTTCCACGTAAGCATAGTCTTCAACCATCGTTTCATATGCAGAATATGAATTTATCTTTGTTCCTTCCAGCAGAAAGCCCGAAATGGTAATGATAGCCAAGATCATGATAGCATACACATCCATGGCACGGTTCGTTAGGCAAGGGCTTTTCAGAAAGGTCCTGCGGATAACAGCCAGAATTAAACCAATCAACAAGAAGACGCCAAAAGCATTTCGCAAAAATAAAAAAGGATTGAGGGTCGGCTGGTAGTCGGCAAATAGCTGGGACGTGATAAAACGGTCGAGAGCGTGCATCAATAGAAGAAGCGTGAATCCGCCATAGATACATATGTGCATAATCCAGACTAGCTTGTCTTTTTTGTCTTTGAGCAGGCCTAGCTGGAAAACAACATCAGTAATAAAAATCTTACACAACGACCCTGCTTTTCGACTCAGTATAGTGAAGAAACACCCCTTTATTGCAGCGACAACTCTGTCCTGCGGTGGTGGAGTTGCAGCGTACGGACCTACATTATTTCGGAACCAGATTGAAACACGGTAGCACATGCCAAATACAAATATTGTTAAACTGATATACAAGGCTACAGAAAAGAACATGAATATAGATCCTTCCAGAAAAAAAATCTTAAAAGGGATAATCAGCCTTTCCAGTTATAGTAAAAGTCTTATTGATATATTGTAGTATCATTATAACTTATGATTTTCTGTGTCAATAAAAACTTTTATATCCTTGAGTTTTCAAAAAATAGTTAGTGACAAAGCTGATGCTGTTATTAAAAAATTAGAGGTCCAGACGCTGCATCAGGCCGCAGAGAAGTTCAAAAAGAGTATTGATGAGACCTTAACCTATTACCAGTTTACCAGCGCTCATTGGCAGCGAAACTTGTATTTTCCACTTACTCTGCAGAAAATTTAAAACCTTTAGGTAAAAGGTAGTAGACTGAGGGTCGTAAATCTAGTTCAGGTTGAAGCTGAAAGTTTTTTCTCTTCTTGATCAGCTTAGAACTTTCACTGTTAGGGTCTTCTAAATCTCCAAAAATCCGCGCTTCAGTAGGGCACGCAACAACACAGGCTGGATCAAGTCCTTCCGATACGCGGTGACGACAGAAGCTGCATTTGGCAACTGTCCCTTCCCTATGTTCTTCACCCAACTCACCCCACATGGCGGGCATTATCTCATTGAAATAGCTTCTCCCATCATTGAAATATCGAACGTCATACGGACAGGCCAGCATACATGCTTTGCACCCAATGCACTTGTCTTCATCAACCCGAACAAATCCCTGTGGGTCTTTAAATGTCGCAGCAGTGGGACAGACTGTCACGCAGGCTGGATTTTCACAATGCATACAGAGGCGGGGAATATAGACTCTCCTTACCTCGGGATATTTTCCATCTTCCAATTGGAAAACACGACTCCAAAAGACCCCAGGAGAAGTACCATTTTCTATTTTGCATGCAATTGAGCAGGCATGACAACCAATGCATCGTTCCAAGTCGAGCACCATACCATATCTCATGCAGCATCTCCTTCTTCTCTTTTGTATATCCTGACCTTGGCTGCAGTTTCCATAGATCCTCCCAACATGCCCGAATAGGAAAGCGCAATGGCGAGGTGTGGGTTGTATTTGACACCCTGCTTTGCTGCGACAGGATGTCGAGTCATGCGACCAAAACCTTGTGATATCGCAACCGTGTTCGGATGAATTCCTTCGGTGAGCCGAATTCTGCCTTCAACCTTGGCCAGACGAGATTCAAGCCAAACAGGATCTTCATCTTTGAGTCCTTTCTCCTCCGCTGTTTTTTTATTCATCATAATATACAGATGGTATGGGTCATGCTCTGCTACATCCATAATAATCGGGTTTGTTGCCATATCAGCATAAGTTGTGAGATAGGATTTATATGCAATGAGGCAAAGATCGAATTCAGGATCATCGTCGTGTATCGGACTAGAAACCCAATAAGGAATCCCCTTATATTGATCCAGGTTCACCTTAATTCTGAATTTCTCCTCAATTCCGTACTTCGTTATGTTTTCTCGGAGTTCATCCCCAACATACTTGATATGATTGAAATAGATAGGTAATCGAGCATCTTTGTAAATAAGGTATTTTTGTGCCGGTTTAAGGGGTCTAAAGTCATTTCCATACTTCTTGTACCATTTCAGGTTTTTCTCACCATCTGAGTGGCATTTTGCTTGAATATCTAGTATCTCCTCATAAGTATATTTCCTCTGAAGACCAAGCTCGAATGGCGGGGTCAACCCGAGCGTTCTATTGAGGTGGGCGTTAAAGCCTTTCTCTCCAAACAGGAAGTCTGAGCGATGGGCCAGTTCGATCAAGATATCCATTCCGTCTTTTGTGTCGTAGAGAGGGGGTATAACAGGTTGGCTGATTTGTAGGCCTTGCTGATCGTGCGTCCAGTTTGACAGGTTATATCTCTCCAAGTAGCTGTGCTCAGGCAAAACCACGTCCGCAAAATCGGTTGATTCATCTAAATAAATATTAATACTTACAACCAAATCCAGTTTCTTGAGAGCTTCTGTCACGACATTCAGATCACCAGAATTTGTAAGTGGATTGGTATGAACAAGTATAAGCGCCTCAGGTTCATATTCGAAGCCGTATCTACCAGGATCAAGAATAGTGAGGGGGACGAGGTGGCCGAGGTCACAAGCCAGAGGACAATATTCCCTAAGGTCAAGCCTCTGAGGAGGAAAGGTAAATGGCGTCTTAAACTCCCAGCCGGTCGCATGGGGACGAACTATTCCATCCTCACCCTTTCTAAGAAAAGCGGGGCGTCCCCCGAACCGCCGATCATCCATGCTTTTTGCAATTAGCCCCCCCCAGGAGCACCGAGAGCACCAATTAGCATCATGATGATAGATTGCGCCATCATGGCAACCCCACCGTTGGTATGTGCCTGGAGACCACTATAAGAGAGTAAGGCTGCAGGACGAAGCGGATACTCTATACCATCCATCAAGACCTTTTCTCCGATATTAGCGGCTTCTGCAAATTCTTCGGTAATCTCGCGAATTACTTTCTCAGAAAGTTCAGTTATCTCTGAGGCCCATCTGGGGTTATAATCCTTCACCCCGTTTTTCAACAATTGAAAAGCCGGGCGACAGATCAAACCATTGACCTTATATTCTCCCTCTAGTGCAAAATCCTTGATGCTGGAATCATCATAATTTTTAGGTTCGCCATCAACTAAATCCCAAACAAGTGGTTTCCCAGTGGTGGAGTCCAAAACAAAATGGCCATTCTGATCTAAGAGATACGGCGCATTTGTTTGATTTTTCAAAAATGGGACATCATACATTTTGTATTCATGGATCAAAAGATAGATCATTGAAAGAAGTAGGGCGAGATCCGTCGCGGGTTTGATTGGAAGCCATCTATCAGCCTTTCCTGCACCCACTGACAATCTCGGATCCACAACAACCAGTTTTAGACCTCTTTCACGTGCATTGGCCAATGCACGTGCATTTCTCACAAAGAGTTGATGGGATCCCATACCATATTCGGATCCAAGAATTATGAGGTATTTGCAATAATCCAAATCGGGAAATTCAACCAAAGCACCATGAGAAAGCATACCAATAAAATGATTAGGATTGGCGCACTGGTTGCTCACTCCGCTAAAAGAAAAGCCGCCATTGATAGTGCCAAAAGCAGTACCCCATGCAAAACTTTGAATATATTTATCATATGGCCACAGAGAGCATATCAACTTGTTCGGATTTTCGTTGCGTATTTTCCTAAGCTTCTCTGCAACGAAATCCAATGCTTCATCCCAGGTTACTTCTCTCCATTTGGGATCAATACCAATCCCCTTCTCACGATTGGTGCGCAATAGAGGCCTTTTTAACCTGTGCGGATCATAAAGCCGGGTGAGTCCGGACAAACCCCTGGCACAAAGCCTTCCGTTTGTCAGCTTATCATCAGGGTCGCCCTGAATCTTCACAGCAATTCCATTTTTGACATGGACTTCGATGGGACAGGAATTAAAGCACATCTGACAATAAGCCTTGACCCACTCATCCTGGAGATCTTTGATCTTGTGCATTGAATTTAATTCCCGATTGGAACGCATCTGTGCCAACTCCTTAGAATTTTGATTCTGTAATCTACTATCCCAGTTTATCCATATCTTTCAACATACTCGAACACTTTTCCAGATTCAAAATTTGATAGTCTGTTCCCGCGGGTTATCGGTTTCCTGATTCCGGCCCTGCAGGGCAGAGAGGTCGTTTAATATCCACCGCATCTACAAATGCATTAACAAGTCGTAAATTGAGGCTTTCTTTAAATCTATAATAGGGGGAAAGGTTGCGACTGGTGTGCATGTTACATCTGTCATTGATCTACTGATTTTTTCGTTGGGCCGCATGTTCTCCGGCGATTTTGCCAAGAATCAAGGCCGCCATCAGACCGTTGGCCGATAGATATCCGGAAGGACCCGATTTGCCGGAGAATCCTGTTGCTGTTCCGCCGCCGGCGTATAGGTTCGGTATCGGCTGATTGTGTCGGTCAAGCACCCGGGCGTTTGCATCGACTTTCAGTCCGCCCTGGGTATGGAACAAAGCTCCGGTTACCTTCACCCCGTATAGCGGCGGTTCGAGGGGGCGTTCGAATTCCTTGCGACCGAGCGGATCGGGCTGCTCACCGGCGGCAGCCAGTTGATATTGGCGATGGGTCTCCTGCAAGGCATTCAGCGGCAAATTAAATCCTGCCGCCAGCGCTTCAATGCTGTCAAACTTTTTTATTGCGCCCATTCGATCACATTGCTGGATATCCTCGTAGTCCCACACCTGCCGATAGATTCTTTCGTCGAAAATCTCCACTGCCACGCTATCTTTCTGAGCTAAAACATCCAGAGCATGCTCGGAATAGCCGTGAAATTCGTTCACAAAACGCTCTCCCAGCAGGTTGACCTGATAGCCTCCCAGGCTAATGACGGCCCAGGTCAGCAGGGTTCCATGGGGGTGGGCCACCGAACCGTGAGATTGATAGGCGCCCATGCATTGCAACTCAGCCCCTAACTCTTTGCCCCAGAGGAGGCCCTCACCAGTATTGCCTTCATGGCCGAAGTAGTAGGCCGAACTTATTTCAGGGATATATTCTTTGAGCATATCGCGGTTGGCGCCAAATCCGTTGAGCGCAAGGATCAATTTGTTGGCATGGGCCAAATTTTTGCCGATCCCCTCAATCTCAATTTCAGCACCCAAAACGGCCGAATCCGGTTTACGGGCAATCAAACGGACAGCAGGTGCATTGTAAGCGATATCGATATTTTCAAAGCGTGAGATGGCGTTTAGCAGTTTTTTGACCATATTCTCACCCTTGCGGGAGCGATTGGCATGAATTCGGTGAACTGAATGTCCGGGATATAAAAAATCCGACACCAGTTCCAACTTGATGCCCATGTTATCTTTTAACCACTCGATCAAGGGGGCTGATTGTGAAGCGATGCGCGCGGTGAGTTTCGGGTCGCTGCCGTTTTGGTTCTTTTTCAAGATGTCATCTGTCATCAACTGAACGGAATCTTTTATTCCGGCCGCCTGCTGCATTCGCGTTCCGGTTGCCGGCACCATAGCTTGACTGAGGGATGTATTGCCGCCAGCGTCCTTTTCTTTTTCGACTATTAAAACCGAGGCATTACGCTCCGCAGCTGCCAAGGCGGCCACCAGTCCGCAACCGCCGGCTCCGATTACCAGAACATCCACATCGATGTCCCAGTTGATTTCCTCCGGGCTGTTGACAACGAGAATCCGTTCTGAGTTCATATGTATTTCAGTTTGTTCTGCGCTCATAATCTCCTGCAATCCATATCAGCAGTGAATCTGACCCACCCCACACCGATTGGCGAACTCTAGATAATGCATGCAAAATGATCCATGTTCTTTTAAAACTGTTGACCCTATCTGCCTATGCTCACGACATTTCTGTTCACGAGATTATCGATCTCACTGTCAGTCATTCCAATTGATTTTAGAATTTCTCGACTGTCGAGGCCAGCTGTTGCCGGTGGATCATTTCGCTTCCCAAAATTGTAAGAGCCGATCTGAATCGGCAAACGGGGCATTTTTGTTTTTTCACCATTGGGGAAAGTTGTCTCTAACAGTCCACAATCTCCTTGATTCAGCTGGGGGTCATCGAAGAGATTTTCAGGCTTTGCAACCGGCGCAAAGCAGATTTCGGCCTTTTCGCACATTGCGATGGTCTCCCGTTTGCTGAAGCTTTTAATCAACTTTTCAACTTGTGGCAGAAACCAATCCCGTTCTCGTATTCGCGCGTTGTTGCTCTTAAGCCGTTCATCTTTCAGCCAGTCCTGCCGACTGAACATTTCACAGAATTTATGCCAGTGTTTTTCGCTGATGATGCCGATAAAAACCTGCTCATTATCTTTCGTCTCGAAAAGCCGGTATATAGACCAAGCGCTAACCCTGGCGGGCATCGGTGGCACTGGACCTTCAGTCAAGGCGGCATAAGCCATGTGTTGGCCCATCACGAATGCGGTAGTTTCAAAGAGGGCACTTTTGACGAAAGTGCCTTTTCCTGATTTTTCACGATCATACAGAGCCACTAGAATAGCGATGACGCCGAAAATGCCCCCGGTAATATCCACGATCGAGGTGCCGGCCCTCAGTGGTTTCCCGGGTGGTCCGGTCATGAAGGCCAGTCCGCCCATCATCTGCACCACCTCGTCCATAGCGACTCTCTTTTCGTAGGGTCCTGGCAGGAATCCTTTCAGTGAGCAGTAAATTAATGATGGATTCATTTTTGAAAGTGTGTCATATCCGTAGCCTAAACGATCCATTGTGCCGGGACCGAAATTTTCAATTACAATGTCGGCCTGTTCTACCAGTTTAAAAATTATGGCCCGGCCCTCGTCGACCTTGATATCCACGGCCAAAGATTTTTTGTTTCTGTTAAAGTATGGAAAATAGCCGACACCAAATCCTTTTAATCGTCGCGTGGTATCACCGTCTGGCGGCTCGATGTGGATGACATTTGCTCCCAAGTCTGCAAAAACAAGCCCGGCGGCCGGGCCCATAACTGCATGGGTGAATGAGAGCACCTTGATTCCTTCAAGCGGCAATTTTTTTTTGTCTTTGGTGGTCATTTTAATAAAGCTCCTCCCTAAGGCTGATATGCAAATACGATCGATGCTGGCAGCGTTATATCCCTTCTAAAAGATAATCCCCGTTTTTTCTCAAGTAATTTACAAGTCCTTCTTCTTCCAATATGTCGATCATTATTTGTGGCATTCTATTTGCGGTGTAGGATGTTTCATTAGAAAGATTCTTAACCAGTCCTGCCTTGAGTTCTATTGCAAGTTCATCGCCGGTGGCAATGTTGGAATGATCGACCTCCAGTACCGGCAGTCCGATATTGATGGCGTTTCGGAAAAAAATACGGGCGAAATACGTTGCGACTATAGTCGAAATACCGGCTGCTTTCAAAGCAAGAGGTGCCTGTTCCCTTGAAGATCCGCATCCAAAATTTTTCCCGGCGACCAGAATATCTCCCTTTCGTACCTTGGCTTTGAATTCCGGATCCAGATCCTCCAACACATGATCGGCGAATATACGCAAATCTAGTGCCTTGGTGTATTTGCCGGGAATAATTGCATCCGTATCGATGTTATCCCCGTAAACATGTGCTTTGCCTTTGATTGTTGTTGCAATCAACTATCGCCTCTGCGATTTAAAAATTTAAGGGGGCTGGTGATTTTCCCTTCCCGGGCCGATGCTGCCACAGTCTCAGGGGAAGCCAAAAAAATTTGAGCAAGCGGGTTACCCATCCGTCCTTTAAAGTTTCGGTTTCCTGTGGAGATAACCACCTCGTTGTTCCCCGGAATGCCATTATGCGTGCCGACACAAGGACCGCAACCTGGCGAAATAAAGGTTGCACCGGCCCGTGTGAGAATCGCGGCCGTGCCGTCTTCAACGGCATCAAGAAATACCCGCCGCGATGCCGGTCCGATAACGAGTCTTGTTTCCGGATGAACGGCAGCATTTTTAAGAATGCGGGCGGCCGCCTGCAAATCCTCCAGACGACCGTTGACGCAGGTACCGATGAACGCATAATGCACTTTCTGTCCGGATAGTTGGTCAACCGGCAAGACATGGTCAGGAGAATGGGGCCGACTGATCATTGGCTGCATTTCTGAGACATCCATCGAAATTATTTGATGGTATTCAGCATCGTGGTCGGGCAGTACCGGCGAGAACTCGTAAGGAAGATCGAGGCCAATGGTATGAACAAACCCGGTTTTTGCGCCGGCTTCGATCAACATGTTCGCTAAGGTGATCCTGCTGGCCAGTGAAAGCGTTGCGACCGTCTCTCCGCAGATCTCGATTGCTTGGTAAGTCGCGCCAGCAATGCCCGTGCGATTCAGGATGGAGAGGATGACATCCTTGCCTTGGACGCCGATGGGTAAGTCTCCGTTCAACTCGATTTTTATAGTTCGAGGTACTTTCAGCCAGATTTTACCGGTCAGCAGAACGGCGGCCAGATCAGTTGACCCGACACCTGTACCTAAAGCACCAACAGCACCATATGTCGTCGAGTGTGAATCGGCGCCTACGATGATTTGTCCGCAACGAACGAGATTGTTTTCAATAATTAATTGATGGCAGATGCCTTCGCCGGCTTCAAACAGGAGACAGTTTTGTTGTCGTGCGAAAGATCTTATCATCAGATGCAGGTTGGCTATCCGCTCATTGGGTGCCGGCGCCGCATGATCGATGACAAAAATACATTTCTGCGGGTCCCAAACTTTCCGGCCCCCCATTCGCCGGAAGGCCTCGATACTCAGCGGTGCGGTCGTGTCAGAGGCCATGGCAAGGTCGACCTTAACCACCACAACATCGCCTGGCTTGGCTTTTTTGTTGGCTTGCTTCGAGATAATTTTTTCGACTATGGTTTGTCCCATAAAACCATTGCGATAGGTTTCGCTTATTTAAGTTGTTCAGCACTAGTTATACTCGTATTTTGATGTCGCACCCGCCTCCCGTTCGATAAGAAGGGGGTCGCCTATCGGATAATTTTAATGTCCCTGCGCTCAAGCACCCGATGCATTTTCCCGGAAAAGCGCTTTTGGAAAAAGTCTTCCAGGGACCGACTGATTTTTGCTACTTTTTCGACGTCAATTCCTGTCTCGACGCCCATCTGACAGAGCATAATGGCAATGTCTTCAGTCGAAATATTGCCACTGGCGCCTTTTATAAATGGACAACCACCGGTACCGCCAAAAGCGGCATCGAAGTGCGTGATGCCGACTTGAATCGCCGCCAATGTATTGGCAAGGCCCTTTCCTTCCGTGTCGTGCAGATGCAGGAAAACAGGTTTTCCCCCTGCCATTTCCAGTACTTTCGCAGAAATCTGCTGAATAGCCACCGGGTGTGCCATTCCTGTGGAATCGGCCAAAGCCAGCTCATCAACACCCAGATCAAGCTGCTCCTTAACCAGGTCGTATACTGTATTTGAATCAATTTCGCCTTCAAACCGGCAACCGAAAACGCATTGAAGACCGCCGCGGATGCACAGGCCTCGCTTCTGGCCAACTCTAACCATCTCTGCAAAACGTTCCCGCGCCTCTTGCAGGGAAGCATTCGCATTTTTCCGGCTGTGGGTGTCACTGGCTGAAATGGAGGCCGCGACGTGCATCAAGCCAGCATCCGCGGCCCTTTCAATCCCCTTGGTATTCAAAACCAAGCCGCTGTAAAGGACGTCTCCTTGCTGGTCGAGACCCTTGCAGACCTCTGCTGCATCTGCCATCTGCGGAACAAGCTTGGGATGAACAAATGAGGTCACTTGAATGCGTTTGATTCCAGCATCTACGAGAGCATGAATAATCTCAATCTTTTGGGAAGTAGGGATGAAGGGTTTTTCACCCTGCATGCCGTCTCGCAGCCCCTGTTCTTCAATCACCACTTTTTTGGGGAGACGAAGCATTAATTTCAGCCCTTTTTATCATAAGTTTCAAAACGATGCATGAATTGACGTTAGCAACGGCCATCTTCTTTTGACTGTAAGCGATGGTCGGCTTGATTATCCGAAACATTTGCGAAAGCAGCAGCGGAAAGTTAACAAGGTCGGGTCAAAAGATAGACTTGAAAAGTATTAATGTTATAACTTTCAGACTGAATCGTGTCAATATCTTTCTTTAAAAAAATCATTCGGTTTACGAAACTACTTGCAAGAACGCATGTATAACGTGTAGGAGTACAACACCAAATGTGATCACTTTCCATGCCTAAAGATAAAATTTGGAGAGATTAAAAATTTGTTAGGTGTGTTGATGAAAGGTACAAATTATTGTGATGATAGGTTTCATAGCCGATTTACACAATTCAGCCAAGGTGTGGGTTGGGCATACCTAATATACAATTATGGATAGTTACGCAGGTGACGGAACTTTACACTTGAGATATGAAAACAATATCACAAAGACGACTTCAAAACG
>PVMK01114533.1_pt1 | contig 90079 bp, 81 predicted proteins | sample 1853481 | NCBI WGS metagenome assembly PVMK01 (sample SAMN08533507, study PRJNA380276) | Marine sediment metagenome, whole genome shotgun sequencing project.
GTCATGGTAATGTTTGTACCGGTCCATTGGCCCCAACGCAGTTATAACAATCATCGGCCAGCCGTCGCCTGCAATTCTGCTCGCTATTGTACCAGTTGGGATCGGCTGCACTGCCCAGTACAAGACCAGGAACCGCCTGGTCAAGCGAATATTGCATATACACCAGGTCCCAATCTTCTTCTATAATAAAGGCCATGTCGAATTTAAGTACGGGGTCAACGTAATGGCACTAAGGTCATAGCAATCAGACACCAGATAGCCAAGGGTTTCATCGGGATGATTTCCTGCCAGGTTGGTGCCATAAACACTGGTCGGAGGAGGGTGTATTTAAAACGGTTCCGGTAGGCACTCCCCTTTCCCATAACGGAATACCACCACCTGCGTTATAGGCGATCAATTCGTCATCTTCTGTTTCGAAGCTGTTCACCGTTTCTGAAATTCCGTTCTTATTGGCATAGAATGATCGCAAAGGCATTATTATTGCCGGCACGCATCATTGGCGATATTGACACTTGCATTAAAAGTCATGTGTCTCCTAATGCCAAACCGCGTCTCAAGATCGATGCTGGTGGTCTCTCCCGAAGCCAGGGAGCATTCCAGTTAATCGATGTCTGTCCCATCGTCGATATTATAGGTCCCATCAATATCGGTAATGGCATTGGCCCATTGTTTTTAACGGTGATTTGCGGGGATACATCTCCGCATAGTATGGAATCATTACCCGGATGGTTTATACTTAATAATTTAACATCATCCGGAGCCAATTGCACCGGTGGCAAATCACTTCTCCATATGCTTCGGCCATAGGTTCCGGCGGTAATATTATTATCGGGTAAATTGATGGCCAGGTCGGAAACAGTTGTATTAGGTAAACCGTTGTCGAAGGGTTCCCATACCCCGGTATCGTCGGCATATCTATATACACCAACGCTGGTACCCAGATATAAGGGATTATTTAGATTCTCTCCCTGGTGTTTAATGATGATTTTTGCCAGATCGGGCAAAGTACCGGTAATGTCTGAAAAATTCTCTCCCGCATCTGTCGATTTATAGATCTTACCATTAGACGTTCCGGAAGTGGTGACATACACGATATCGCTATCGTTATTATTACCTCTATGGAGGTTATATTCGTGGGAACGAAGGTTTCAGTACTGGTAAATGAGACACCCGGTCGGTACTTTTATCTAAGGCTGCTGTTAATGGCCACATACATATTGTCGGGCTGCGTTAGGATCTATTTCGAGCGCATCTATATCGGACGCCAAAGGATGGGGATATAGACTGTCCAGCTGCTTCCGGTAAATTGGTATAAGCTGCTGTATCCCGCATAAACTTCACTCTCTGAATTAATGGCCAATGGAGTGACCCATTCTCCATCTTCAGGCCCTTCATATCCAGTGCTACTGCCCTGGCCCGATGTTGATGAGATATATAAAGCTCTGCCATATTGTATAAATCCATAATACATATTATCATTATTAGGATCGATCACACTTTCCATCCCATCGCCGCCATGGTAATTGTTCCATTGGTTAAAATAGGCAAACCCGCCATTGTCCTGGGTGCCGCCGGCAATCTTATTGGAAGTTTGCTGCGATACCGAGATCCTGTAAAATTGCGATATTTCTAAACCGGTGCTAAGATCGGCAAAGGTTGCCCCGCCATTGGAGGACTTAAAAAAGCCTCCATCGGTACCGGCATACAATTCATTATCGTAAAACCTTAAAAAATGAATGTCGGCATGTGTGTAGGCCGTATTACGAACAAACCAATTATTTAGTTTGGAAAAGCTATCTCCCCCGTTTACCGATTTCCAGATATTAAGAACACCAACATAAACTTCATCTTCGTCAGTATCCGAAACAGCCAGGGCCAGATCGTACCAAGCTTGCGTAATTTCAAATATATTTACAGTGTTAGCTTTTTGAATAAACGTATCTCCACTATCTGTAGATTTATAAATGCCTTGAAATTTATAACTATCGTCGCTGTTTGGAATATGGATACCCGCACTTACAACATAAACGACTTCTGCATTGGCAGGTGTAACATCTATTACCAGCCGTCCCGATGAATCAGGCAGCCCGGTACCTGATATGTCAAAGTTATCTCCTCCATCGGTCGATTTGTAAAAAAGTGACGACGATACCGCATATACTACAGAAGGGTCACCGGGTTTTATTTTGATATCCCTGATGTTCCCGGCTAAAGACGGCGTCCAAATATCCCCTCCATCCGTGGTTTTAAACAGCCCGTCCGTTGAAGCTACCCACAGGACATTCGAATCGGTGGGGTGGATATATATGTCGTTCATGGCCTGCGGGGCATTACCGGGATTTAAATCGGTTTCATTCCAGCTAAGTCCACCGTCTGTTGATTTATAGACACCTACTCCAAGGGCATCAAAGCTATCATCGTCGCCCGTGGCGATATAGATAATATCAGAATTGTTATAATCTATGGCAATTCCCGATACCCCGATTCTCGGTAAATCGTCGATTAACGGTGTCCAGCTAAGTCCTGTATCTATCGATTTCCAAATACCTCCCGCAGGGGCGCCGACATAATAAATATTGCTGTTATTGGGATCCTTTATAACCACATTTACTCTCCCTAAATTCGCGCTGCTAGTAGGCCGGTTCAGGAAATTGGAGGGGCCCATAGGCACCCAACTGCTTTCATCGTCTTCGACACCGAACTGAGACTGCGCCTCTTTTTCCAGCCAGACATTCCATAGTTCGGCACTGGTGGGCAAATAGCCATCTTCATTTACAAAGTGTTGCCAATAATATTCCCAACGCTTAAAAGGTTTATATCCGCTTCCTTTTGCATTGGGGTCGCGGGTCTCCCAATACGTATCGAAGGCATCTACAATTTCCTGAAATTTAAAATGTGTAGCTCTGTTTTCCTTGTTCAATTCCGTCATCCATGGAGCTTCAGATTTTAATTGGGCATTTAGAAAGTAAAACGAAAGTATAAATAATAGTAATAGGCTCTTTTTCATACTGTCAATGGTTAATCAATAAAGTCAAACAACTTTGGTTGATAAATATAGGGGGCAGAAAGATAATAAAATTAACGCACTGACAAAAATAAATTGAATAACTGGAACATTGTAAGATTCAAATTACAAGCACAACTTTTAATCGATTAATTCAAATCTAATTTGGCCTTTCGATCTTCTGCGAATCCTTCTCGAACTTTTTATTGATCTGTAAAATGAGGTTAGAATGTGCCACCAATACCTCCTTTATAGCATTGAGCAGAACGTCTTTATGGATATTTTTTAAATTTGAAACCCCTTCAAGTTTAAAAAGCACCGTTTCCAATACTGAGAGTCGTACTACAACAGAAACGGTATTTACGACATCCGGAATTTCATTTTTCAGATCGGTTATAAAACTTACGAGGATAGCTTTATCGTCCTTAAAAAATGATAAATCTCCTTTTTTTAATATATCGATCTGCGAAAGTAATTCCCGGAACTTTAACCAGTCTTTTGTTGATGCTTCGGAGAGATCGCTTAATGCAAAATCGGTATACTTCAGTCCTTCGATGTCCTTAGCTGTAATTTTATAGGCTTGTGAACTTTGGCTTTCGACAGTCGATTCAGCCGATGCGTTATTTTCTTTGCATCCCAATACTACAAACAGTACTGTACCAATGGTTATGAAGAGATATCGCATTTTTATTTTTAACATTAATAATTAACACTATGGACTACAAATATATTGCTTAAATTAAATTAGAGTATGAATTGCGGCTTAATAATATGAGATAGTTTACAAATGCGCCTTTTAGGATAAAATTGTATAGATAAGAGCAAAATCTTGTTATTTTTGACAGCAACAAATCATTTATTTAAACGGATGACCTCTAAAATACTGATAATTGGAGCGTGTGGGCAAATTGGTTCTGAACTTACCCTGAAGTTAAGAGCCCAGAATGGGAATGACAATGTTATTGCGAGTGATATTGGCAAAAGTAATATGGAGGTTGTCAATTCGGGAGTTTTCGAGATCATTGATGCCCAGAACAAGGATCAAATTAAAAATTGCATTCAGAAATACAATATAGATACCGTGTATTTAATGGCGGCCATTTTGAGCGCTACCGGGGAGCAATTTCCGCAAAAGACATGGGATCTCAATATCAATTCGTTGTTCAATGTCCTTGACCTGGCCAAAGCAGGGCATCTTAAAAAAATATTCTGGCCTTCGAGCATTGGGGTGTTCGGTTCGACGACTCCCAAAATTTATACGCCACAGCATACGGTAACAGAACCTACCACAGTTTATGGAATGACCAAGTTGGTAGGTGAGCGCCTGTGTGAATACTACCATGATCATTATGGTATCGATGTGAGGAGTCTTCGATACCCTGGGATCATAAGCTGGAGAACCATGCCGGGAGGAGGAACCACCGATTATGCCATCGACATTTTTCATAAGGCCCTAACCGAAAAACATTATGAGTGCTTTCTAAAAGCAGATACGGAATTACCTATGATGTTTATGGATGATGCTGTTGATGCTACCATTAACATTATGAATGCCGATAGCGCATCTATTAGCATTCGGTCTTCTTATAACCTTGCCGCGGTTAGTTTTACCCCGGCACAAATTGCCAGTGCCATTAAAGCATATATCCCGGATTTTTCGATTATATACACTCCCGATTACAGGCAAGAGATCGCCGAAACCTGGCCCTTGTCCATAGACGATTCCAAAGCACGCGAGGATTGGAACTGGACACATAATTACGACCTTGAAGCTATTACCAAAGAGATGATTACGCAGTTGAGTAATACCTATTCGTTGTCGTAAATGATATATAATTAGTAAAGAAAATATTTAAGATTATTTGCCTAAGCTATATTTACGTAACGTCAATATGTAAAATAGCCACTTTCTCTGTGATTCCGCAAGTACAACTAATCTTATAATTAGCACAGGTCTCTTCGAATTGTTATCTAAAAAAGATATATTTTAAAGTAAATAAACGCAATAAAGTGCGTTTGCTAATTAGTTGCGTTGATTAATATCACATATTCGAAACTGACAATATTATGATCAAACTTAGAAATCGGTTTTTGATAGACGCACTTTCCAATACAACTGATGTATTTGAACGAGCCCGGATCAAAATGCTGTTCAACTTGCTGGTGGCTTTTGCCATCTTAAATCTAAACACATTTGCCTTTGTCATACAGTTAGGTACAAATATTATTGAACCGATGATGCTTTAATTCTGGAAATTGTTGAATAAATGATTTGTCACCCTGAGCTTGTCGAAGGATCTTTAACAACACAAAGGATTTACTTAACTGTAAATCCTTTTTTTATCCCCCACGCCAGCTGGCCCCTTCGCTAAAAATGTCCACAGGACATTTTTTTAACGCTCGGTCCTGTCACGGATTTGTCACTTTGTGAAATTTGGTTTTACAAACTAAATTGAAAAATCATTTATTTAGTGGTGTATCTGTAATAGAAATAAATACTAGTAATATTATTCACTATATTTAAGGGATAAACATCCCGAGTGTATTTATACATGCGTTATGTATAAAATGAAATAATTTCAAGATGGCTTTAGAATTAAATGACTTTGTAAAGGAGGTTTTAGATGCACCTTGCTATGGATTTATAGGGACAATAAACGCATCCAATCAACCCGTAATGACGAGATTTTTTGGATTTAAATATGATAATCCACTAACGACCTTAACGTTATATGCATTTAAAAAAGACGCGCAACGTGTTGTTGATCTACTTTCAGACGGCGTTAAATTAGCAGCTACTACCAGTAATGCGATGGACTATAAAACCGTTCAATTTAAAGGGACCTATCAGAGACATTACGATGTGCCTGCTGAAGAAAAGAGCTATGCAAGAGAATGCAATGCCAAACAGGCTAAAATAATAGAGATGTTTGGCATCTCAAAAGAGATTTGGGCCAATTGGAGTTTTGAACCATCTGTGGCCATTTCTATTAATGTTGACGAAATATTTGACCAGACACCAATGGTTGGCGCAGGAAATAAAATTATATAAAATGATGTTAACAGAAGAAATGATACCTGCTTTGCAAGGAGCTCTGCCTAACGTCTTAGCAACTGTCGATGAAAATGGAACACCTAATATCTCTTATATTTCACAGGTTTTTTATGTAGACGAAAATCATGTTGCCCTTTCTAACCAATTCTTAAACAAGTCTATGCGGAACATCAAAAGTAATGGTATTGCCACCGTTAATGTTGTCAGGCCCGATAACCTAAAATCGTGGTACCTGAAACTGAAACATAAAGAATCAAAAACCGATGGTGATCTGTTTGATAACATGACAATGCAATTAGATGCGATAGCATCAATGACTGGAATGGAGGATGTTTTTAAACTTCGTGCCTCTGAAGTTTTTGAAATTGTTAAAGTTGATGATGTTATAATGTCTTAATCTTGGAAACAGAAGGCGACAACTTACTTGATTTAATTGAGCATCAAAAAAAAGTGGTGAATATCATCCATGAAGTTTCATCCAAAGTAAATTCTTCCCTTGATCTTGAAAAAATATTCATAATTGCTTTTCAATTATTGCATCAGTATTTCAATTTTAAACATATTATGATATTATTGGTTGACAACAAAGATCCGGGTCAACTTAAAGTGGAAGCAAGTCACGGATACGATGGAATGGGGATCGGAGCCGTGGTTCCTATCGGAATTGGGATAATTGGCATAGTTGCAAAAAATAAAAAAATGCTAAGAATGAGCGGGGTTATGCAAAATGTGAGGTATATCAAAGCTGCTACATCTTCTGATAGAAAAAGCATTGAATTGCCAGGGATCGAAAATTGCGGCAGCCAGCTAGCTGTTCCTCTGCTCATTCAGAAGGACTTAGTGGGTGTAATTTCAGTAGAAAGCCCAAACGTAGGATTGTTTGATTCAAAGGATGAAGAATTACTGGAAATGATCGGTGATCAAATAGGAATTGCTGTCAACAATGCTCATCAATTCAAGATTATTGAATTCACCAATGCTCAGTTAAAAGATCTGAATGAAACCCTGGAGCAAAAGGTAATTCAACGAACAAAAGAACTTGCAAAACAAAAAGATAAGATCGAAGTCCAACACGCTCTTTTGGTAGAGCAACATACTTCATTGGGAGAAGAACAGAATAAAACGCAAAAAATGCTTGAAAAGATTGAAACTCTTTTTGGGCAGCAAGTATCCGAAGTTATTGTCCAGGAGCTTGTGGCAATCGAAGGTGAAATTAATAGTAAATTATATACAGTAACGATTATGTTTCTGGATATTAGGGACTTCACTGTTTTTGCCGATTCAAAAACACCTAAAGAGGTAGCTTCTTTTCAGAACGTGGTATTTGGAGAATTGATCGATATTGTTCGAAAGAATAAAGGAATAACGAACCAAATTCTTGGCGATGGAATAATGGCAGTATTTGGTGCGCCGGTGACTACAACTGATCATGCCATCAATGCGGTAACTGCCGGATATGCCATTCTCGATAAAATTAAGGAACTTGCCGAAAAAGGTAAAATACCCCGAATTCGAATTGGTATAGGATTGAACAGCGGAAAAGTAATTGCGGGCAATATTGGTAATGCACGAAGAAAACAGTATTCTTTAACAGGAAGCGCAGTAATTATTGCCTCTAGAATTGAACAATTAAATAAGGTTTATAAAAGTCAGTTTTTGGTTTCTGAAAAAGTATATAAAGAAATTAGAAACAGTGGATATCCGATTACCGAACTTGGTGATGTAGAATTAAAAGGAATTGAGCAAGCGGTTGGTATCTACCAACTTGCATAAAAACCTCATACAACAAAAATAAACTGTGTTGAAACGCGCTTTATTCAAATCCGTTAGGATGAATTAACAATTTTTTCCGTACTGAAACTCTTCCCTTTCTCCTAAGGCTTCAGTGGTGGTCCCACTATCTCCATATTGTATTTCTCGGCTAAGGCTTCAGCTTTAGCAATGTAAGCATCTGTGTCAGTAACATCCAAATCAACAGCATCTTCAAAGAACTTCTCAAATCCTGCCGGAGTAAACGTGGCGAGTAACTTGGCAGGTTCCTTTCCGGTGAGACACCATGCGTGAACTGTTCCCCTTGGGATGTGTACGAAAGTACCTGCTTTTGCAATCATAGTGTGTTCTCCCATCAGGAATTTAACCTCTCCTTCCAAGACATAGAAAGTTTCATCCTCAATTTTGTGTATGTGTTGTGGCGGTCCGTCACCGGTTAATTCAACTTCCAACAGTGAAAACAGACCATCAGTATCCTCACCAGATAACTTAATTGTCATTTTGTGACCTGGTACTAGAATTATTTTACCTTCTCCTGGGCCTAGCACTATTTTTTTATTGCTCATGATTTTACCTTGTTTAAAAGTTTGAAATTAAATTTTGCTCTGTATACTACTTGTAGCAAGATAGATAAAATTTCATGATAATATATACACCTTAATTTGAATTTTTGTCCTTGTGTTGAAAGCATAATTTGAAGAATAGATGAACGAAACTCATCTTAATAAAAAACTAAGTTAAAAACCAAGTTTTTCTTTGATAATAGAATCCATCTTATTGCTTAATAATGTATAATTGCAAGAAATTAATATATCTACCAAAACATCCTTATATTTGCTATCGTGAAATTTATAGCATTCATATTGTCAATCTATATATTGGCACTCAACTTTACACCATGTGAAGATGGTAATACTATTAGTGATGGCGTAAATGTTGAATTTGTTTATAATATGGATGTAGATTACGGTCATAATGATTTAGATTTATGTTCTCCATTTTGTCAATGTCATTGTTGTCATATTCATGCCACCAATTTTAATTTAGAAGAATTGAAATTAGTATCTAATGCTATTTCTACAAATATCTTTTCTCATTTTGATAGTTTGGGAAAAGAAATTACCAATACTATTCTACAACCACCAAAGGTTTAATGTAAACCTGCCAAGGCAGGTATCTTACTTATTAGTTCCCGGTAAAAATTGGGACCGTTCATTTTAAATAATAACATTTTAACCTTTTATTATGCTTAATAAAATCATTAAGTATTCCATAACCCATAAACTGGTTATAGGATTATTCACTTTAGCCTTGATTATTGCAGGAATCTATTCATTAAGACAACTTCCTGTTGATGCTGTCCCGGACATCACGAACAATCAGGTGCAGGTTATTACAACGTCGCCAACACTTGCTGCACAGGAAGTAGAACGTTTAATAACATTTCCCGTTGAAATCACAATGGCTACGATTCCACAAATTGAGGAGATCCGTTCGTTCTCTCGTTTCGGCTTATCGGTAGTCACTATTGTTTTTGAAGAAGATGTGGACGTGTATTGGGCACGTCAACAAGTTAACGAACGATTATCCGATGCACAATCTCAAATACCCGAAGGTATTGGGTAAGCCGGGTATTGCACCACTGACCACAGGCCTTGGCGAAATTTATCAATATGTTATCACAACTAAACCTGGTTATGAAGATAAATATGATGTCACCCAACTTCGTACCATTCAGGATTGGGTCATTAAACGACAATTATTAGGAACGCGAGGCGTTGCTGATGTGAGCAGCTTTGGAGGCTATTTAAAGCAGTATGAAATTGCAATCCGTCCGGAGCGTTTAAATGCGATGGGAATTTCAATTGCTGAAATATTCAATGCGCTTGAATCTAATAATCAAAACACGGGGGGTGCTTATATTGAAAAAAATGACAGAGCCTTATTTATTAGAAGCGAGGGGATGGTTGGCTCAATTAAAGACATAGAAAACGTTCTTGTAAAACAAACCGCTGAGGGCATACCAATTTTAATAAGTGATGTCGCAAAAGTACAAACGGGTACAGCTATTCGTTATGGAGCTTCAACCCGGAATGGTGAAGGCGAAGTCGTAAGTGCCATTGTAATGATGTTAAAAGGAGCAAACTCTGCAGAAGTTATTGCAGAGGTAAAAGATAAAATGGAAACCATAAGTAAAACATTGCCTGAAGGTGTTGTTATTGAACCCTTTTTAGATAGAACGAAACTGGTAGATAATGCGATTGGAACCGTGACTACAAACCTTGTTGAAGGGGCACTCATTGTTATTTTCATATTACTTTTATTGCTCGGTAACTGGCGGGCAGGATTAATTACAGCATCCGTCATTCCATTAGCCTTACTGTTTGCCTTTAGTATGATGCATCTCTTTGGTGTTTCAGCAAACTTAATGAGCCTTGGGGCTATTGATTTTGGTTTAATTGTAGATGGCGCTGTTATTATTGTGGAAGCCACCCTATTTCACATTGGTCATTTAAAACTGAATAGAAGACTTAATCAGGATGAAATGGATACTGAAGTGTTGAATTCTGCCGGTAAAATGATGAACTCAGCTGCCTTTGGTCAAATTATCATTCTTATTGTGTATTTACCAATTTTAGCCCTGGTTGGCACTGAAGGAAAAATGTTTGGACCCATGGCACAAACCGTGAGTTTTGCTATTCTTGGAGCATTAATTCTATCTGTTACCTATGTGCCAATGATATCTGCATTGGCTTTAAGTAAAAATACGGTATATAAAAGAAATATTTCCGATAGAATAATGAAGGCTTTCTACAAAGTATACAGACCGGTGATTCACTGGTCTATGCATAAAAGAATCATAGTTCTTGGGGGAACATTGGGTCTTTTTTTAATTGCTCTTCAAATATTTAACTCACTTGGTGGTGAATTTATTCCCACACTTGAAGAAGGTGATTTTGCTGTAGAAACTCGGGTGATAACGGGTAGTTCATTGAGCAATACCATAAAAGCCACCACTAAAGCAGAAAAAATATTATTGGATAATTTCCCTGAGGTTTTGCAGGTCGTTTCTAAAATTGGTTCGGGTGAAATACCTACAGATCCAATGCCTATAGAATCTGGGGATTTAATGATTATTCTAAAAGATAAATCGGAATGGGTTTCAGCTTCCAGCAGGGAAGAATTGGCAGATAAGATGGCAGAAGCTTTAGCGGTAATTCCAGGTGTGGCATTTGGGTTTCAGCAGCCTATCCAAATGCGTTTTAACGAGTTGATGACTGGTGTTAGGCAAGATATTGCTGTAAAGATCTATGGTGAAGACTTAGAGCAATTATCCAAATATGCGAATCAAATTGGGAAAATTGCAGGATCCGTTGAAGGTGCTGTAGATATTTATATTGAAGAGGTAACAGGTATTCCTCAAATTGTTGTGGACTATAACAGGGCACAATTGGCAAAATATGGTTTGGATATAAAATCGGTAAACTCTACAATACAGGCAGCTTTTGCCGGTGCTTCTACGGGATTGGTTTACGAAGGTGAAAGGCAATTTGACCTGGTGGTGCGTTTGGAAGATAACAATAGAAAAAGTCTTACCGATGTTCAAAATCTATATTTAAATGGTATAAGCGGTCAGCAAATACCATTACAACAGGTCGCAACCGTTTCTATAAAAGACGGACCTTATCAAATCCAACGTGATAATACCCAAAGACGGATTATTACAGCTTTCAATGTACGTAATCGAGATGTGGAAAGTGTAGTGGAAGAGATAAGAGAAAAAATAGATAATCAAGTGAATTTAGCACCGGGGTATAGTATCAGTTATGGTGGACAATTTGAAAACCTGGTAGAAGCCAGGCAGCGTTTGGCAATTGTCGTACCTATGGCATTGCTACTCATCTTTATCTTACTGTATTTTACTTTTGGCTCTATAAAACAAGGGGTTCTTATTTTCACTGCTATTCCATTGTCTGCCATAGGTGGTATTTTTGCCCTTTGGATTCGGGACCTGCCTTTTAGTATTTCTGCAGGTGTTGGGTTTATTGCCCTATTTGGAGTTGCAGTATTAAACGGAATTGTATTAATTGCCGAATTTAATCGACTTAAAAGAGAGGGGATTTTGGATGTTTTTGAACGCATTTACAAAGGAACTCATACCCGATTACGCCCTGTAATTATGACTGCTTCTGTAGCCTCTTTAGGGTTTTTACCGATGGCACTTTCGCAAACTTCAGGCGCCGAAGTACAACGCCCTTTGGCAACAGTTGTTATTGGGGGTTTAATCACTGCTACTTTTTTAACCCTGGTGGTGTTACCAATACTCTATTATTATTCAGAAAAAAAAATAAAAATGAAGCTAAATAAAACAGCATTGATATTGCTTACGGGTCTTTTAGGAAGTGTGAGTTCTATAAATGCACAAACAAATACCGAAATAAAAGTGTACCAGAACCTTGAGGATGTTATAGAAGCGGCATTAAAAAACAATCCCAATATTAAAGTCGCCGCATTACAAACCGAACAGCAACGTGCTTTAAAGGGAGCGAGTTTCGATGTACCAAAGACTAAGTTTGGTTTGGAATATGGGCAAACCAACAGTATCGTTGATAATGACACACGCTTTAGCATCAGTCAAACCTTTGCGTTTCCTACACTTTATGGTCATCAAAATAAACTGTCGAAGGCTAAAATAGAAGCGAGTGAACTAAGGCAGGACGTCATTGAAAACGAATTGATCGCGCAAATTAAATCGGTATATTATGAGATGTGGTACTTAAAAAGCAAGCAGACGGTATTGCATAAACAAGACAGCATTTATGAGCGGTTTTCGTTCGCTGCAAATCTACGTTTTAAGACAGGCGAAAGCAACGCCCTGGAACAGGCAACTGCAAATGCTGAATTGGCTGAAATACAGATCGAATTACAAGACAATGCTTCGGTTATTAAAGCATACCAGTTGCAATTGCAAAATTTAATAAATTCCGATAGCCCTGTCGATATCAATGCAGGTGATTTGGAAATGAAAGTATCCATGCTCAACAGAACTTCAGGATGCTCCGGTAGTTTCCAATAGTCCGATACTTTCATATTACAAGGCACAGGTAACGGTTGCTGATAAGGAACATTCGGTGGAGTCGGCAAAATTGCTTCCGGATATAACATTAGGCTATTTCAATCAATCCTTGATAGGGAATGGCGAAACAGCAAATGGTACCCCTACGGTATTTAATTCCGGCGACCGTTTTACAGGAGTACAGTTGGGGTTGAGTATCCCGGTTTTTTTCAATGCTCATACGGCAAAGATCAAAGCTGCAAGAATTCATAAAATGGAAAACAAGGCACAGCTTGAAGCTGTTACCAATCACACTCAATCACAACTGAAAATGGCAATGGTATCACTTAAAAAGGACCAGCAAAACCTGGAATTTTATAGACTTAATTCCCTGCCGCAAGCCGAATTATTATTAAAACAATCACAGCGTGGATTTCAGGAAGGAGAAATTGAATACGTGGAATATGTACAAGGAATCAACAGGGCTTTGAACATACAAACCAAATATTTGGCTTTTGTAAATCAATACAATCAAACACTTATTAAAATAGAGCAACTCATTGTAAATTAAATAAAAAATGAAAAATAATATATATAAAATAGTTCTATTTACTACAGTACTTGTAGTTATGGGCTGTAAAGATAAAACAGTAACAGCTGTTGAAGATGCTAACGATATCGAGAATGAAAACAAGATAGAATTAACAGATGCGCAGTTAGCGCAAACAGAGATCAGTATTGGGATTATTGAAAAACGCAAAATTGGTCACGAAATCACCGTTAATGGAATGATAGATGTACCGCCACAAGGCAATATATCTATTACGGTTCCATATGGAGGATTTTTGAAATACACAGCAATGCTCCCTGGCAGCAGATTAAAAAAAGGGCAACTTATTGCAAGTGTGGAAAACCCGGAATTTATTGAAATTCAAAGAGAATATTTGGAAGCATTGGCTAATAATGATTATCTAAAAGCAGATTTTGAGCGCCAGCAAGTTCTGAACAATGAAAATGTAACTTCTGCAAAGGTGTTTCAAAAAGCCAGGAGCAGTTACCTCACAAATAAAGCAAATATTCAGGCATTGGAAAGCAAGTTAAAATTAATAGGTTTTAATCCTGAAACTGTTAAAAACGGAGCAATTTCTTCTGTTGTCAATGTATATTCGCCCATCAAAGGTGTGGTTCGTGATGTCTATATTAATACGGGCAAATATTTTAATCCGCAAGATGTATTAATGGATATAACCGATGCTTCAGATCTGCATGTAGAACTTAAAGTGTATGAAGATGATATTCCCTTAATTCGCAATGAACAACGCATACGTTTTCGATTGGCAAATGATCCTGAAAAATGGATGGAAGCCGAAATATTTCTTATAGGAAATAATGTTCGTGACGATAGATCGGTTACCATTCACGGACATCTTAAGGAACACATCGAGGACCTATTGCCGGGTATGTTCGTCAATGCCAAAATTGAAGTTGAAGCAAAAGAACAATATGCCATTCCGGAAGAAGCCATAGTTCGTTTTGAGGGTAAACATTATATTTTTAAATCTTTGGGTAAAAGAAAAGAAGGGGAGCATATGATGAACGATTTTGAAATGATCGAAATTATAAGAGGCAAGGAGGAAGAAGGTTTTGTTGCTTTTTCATTTGAAGATAAATCACAGGACATTACAAAAATGCAGGTAGTTTTAAGCGATGCCTTTACACTGTTAGGGCAGGCCAAAATGAGTGATGAAGAAGGAGGTCATGGGCATTAATATTCGAGGATGAGTGGATTATATAGTTTTAGCAGTTAATAGAATAAGTGAATATCTAAATCTTAAATGCTCTAATGAAGAATCTGTATCGGTTCCCAACCGTCAAATATCTACGTATATTATAATATTAGGAATTGATACTTGTTGAGCATAGTCTAATTTGACTTATGCTTTTAGGCATTGTCTTTTTTATGTTTATTAAATTCATAATATCTGGATTGATTTAGATGATTTTTATTGGTAATAAAGATTCCTTTTTTGAAATATTATGAAATGAGCATAAACAAATTTAATTCTTTGCATGGCAACCGAAATAATTAAATTTTTTGTGGGAAAGCGCAGCGGTTGATCTAAGCAGAAATTTTTTATTTATTTGATTTTAGTAAAATAAAAAATTTAAATAGATGAAAACAATCAAATTTTGGCTGATAATTCTATTTCAATGGTTAAATTTGGAATTCTAAAAGCATAATTTAAAGCATAATGATTGATGAGAAAACTCAATGAATTTATTTGGGAAACACATGGTATTCATGTTGGCACAGAAGAGGATCATGTAAAACATGGAATTGATAGGTTGGAAGATATTGTTGATAAGGCAATAGAAGCAAATAACCCAAGTATTACCTTTATAATTCATTCGCCGCGGCTAACGAGTTTTCGTTACATTGCTGAAAGAGATACTAATGTAAAGTTTATTAGAGGCAATAAATCTTATTTAAATTATCCAAAGCGCATAGCTAATCTTCGTAAAAAATACGAAGGCCAGATTAACATTAAATATGGTGTTGAATTGGAATGGATGGGGCCTGATTTAGGTTTGCAGTGGAGTCGATCAAAAATATTTCAGGCAGAAGATGCTGATTATGTAATTGGTTCAGTTCATTTTGCTCCTGAAGGATTGCCATATGATGGGTCTAAAGAAGAAGCCCTTGAATTATTGAAAATGAGAGGTAGTTTGGAATCTTATTGGGACGGCTATTTTAACGAAATGATTCAGATGATTGAATGCTTTGGCGATATGATTCAAATTATTGGACATATAGATTTACCAAAATTAAATGTTGATATGCCAGAGGCATTGGTGCATTTTGAAACCAGTTCACATCCTCTAGCGAATAAGTTTAGAACTCTTTTAGAATTAATAGCCGATCGTAACCTTTCTTTAGATGTAAACATGGCAGGTAAAGTTAAAGGAGTAGGGGTTTATCCTGTTCAGAGTATTTTAAGAAGAGCAAATGAGCTTCAAATCCCCGTATGTGTGGGAACCGACACACACCATGTTCGGTATTACGGCTTAAATTATAAGGAAAGTTTAGAATATATTCAAGAGGCCGGATATGAGAGTTATGTAAGCTATTCAAAATTAATTCCGGAAAAGCGTACTATTTTTGATGATCATGATTTAAAAGTAAAATATACCGTTTTAAATAAAGGAATTGAATTATTAAACCAAAGATTAGACAATACTCAAAGAAGAATTATTCCGGATTTTTCGTTTGGAGGTTCATTTTTAGAATTTGTAGATATATATAAGAATGCTACCGGTATGGGAGATTATAATGCCATTCGAATTCGAAAGTGGGGTAAATCAATTACAGTTACTAATGAAACTCCAAAGATGTCTGGTAATAAAGTAAAAGGATTGTTTTCTGAACATTTAGACAAACCCGGAGTAATTTCTTCACTCTTTAATACCCTGGCTTCTGAAGGCGTAAATGTTGAAACGGCACGATTAAAGTCTAATAATGATGGTACAGCGATAGCATTTATATCTATTGAAAGTGATAATGGAAACGTTAAAAACGCCATTGATTTTATTAATGGTACAGATTCTGGTCTTTTTAGAAAATTAACTTATAAGGAAAATGCTGTACTGCCAAATTATTACACTGAAGGAGTTTATTTATTGGAAATGGACGGTGTAAGATTAAATTTAGCATTACATGAAAAAGTGATCCTTACAAAACATCATAACACTCCGGGAGTTTTATTGATATTGCTTTCTGCCCTGGCTTCAGAACATATTAATATTATAGATTTAAGATTAGGGAAATTGAATGATATAGGATATTCTGCCGTGGCTATAGATGGCGATAATAATGTAATCAAAAATTTATTATCAAAGCTGGGAGAGCAATTTTATGAGGCTAATTTGATTGAATTTCACAGTATGTAATTTTTATTTCCTACAGAGTTAATATTATTATGAAAAAAGGTCGTGTTACCATAAAGGATATTGCACAGAAACTTAATATTTCGGCCTCAACTGTTTCTCGTGCCTTACACGATCATCCTTCAATTAATATAAAAACAAAAAAAGCTATTAAAAAATTAGCCAAGGAATTGGATTACTCCCCTAATCAACAGGCTCTAAGTTTGTTGCAAAAAAGAACAAATACAATAGGGATTATTGTTCCGGAAATCACAAGCCATTTTTTTTCATCAATTATTACAGGTATTCAAGATATAATAGAAGACACTATTTATAATGTTATTATTTGTCAAACAGATGAGTCCTATGAAAAAGAAGTGACAATTACGGAAAATTTTTTAAAAATTGGAATCGATGGACTTCTGGTCTCGCCTTCTTCTACCACAAGTAATATTGATCATTTTAAAAAAATTCAAGATAGAGGTGTTCCAATAGTCGTATTTGATAGAGATTGTCCTGGTTTAAATGCAGACAAGGTTCTTGTTGATGATTACGACGGTGCATTTCAGGCAACAGAATACCTTATAAAATCTGGCTGTAAATCGATTGCTCATCTTGGAGGTCCAATAAATCTTTCAACTTCTAAGCATCGCCTTGATGGATATCTTGATGCTCTTAAAAACCACAACATGCCCATAAGGAATGAATACATTATACATGCTAAAGGATTTTCGCATGAAGATGGAATTCTACCAACCAAATCGTTGTTAAATCTTAAAGAAAGACCGGATGCTATTTTTGCGGTTAATGATTGCATTGCAATTGCCGCCATGTGTGAGGCTAAAAAATTGAACTTTGAAATACCGAATGATCTTTCAATTGTTGGCTTTGATGACGAACCGCATTCAAGTTATTTTACTCCTGCCCTAACTACGATTTGGCAACCGGTATTCAGTATTGGAATATTATCTGCCAAAATCCTGCTAAATCATTTGAACAATACAGAAATAATATCACCGTTTCGCTATGAGATTTTTAAACCAGAACTAATCATTAGAGCATCTTCAAAGAAAATCTAAGATAGATTTTCTTTGAATTTTCTGGATATTCTATGCAAACGTTTGCATACATATTTCCTCTTATTTTTTAATTAATTCAATATTTTATTGTTGCTTTGAAGATGATATTTTAAATGTAATAGCATATAAATCTCAATTATATGATTGTTTCTCTAAAAATATTTTACAGTAATTACTACGCCAATTATGCTATTGCAGCAAAAAACATATTTACCGCGGATCAAGTATATGGGATATTTAGAGTAAGGCAGAAAGCCAATGTGTCCTTAAGATCAAATGACGCCAATTGAATGAAATTTTACTAATTTATTGATATAAAAACAATAAATAAGTCGTGTGTCTAAAATAAATGTTGCAACCGATTCCAGACTTATTTGGACACATGTACATCGGGATTTTTTAAACTTATTGTTGATCTTTTTGAACAAAATATCCCTGGAAATATATATATAAGGCATATGAAAACAACATCACCTTTATTGATAAAACCTAAAACAGGATCAAATATTTATCAAAGGATAACTCCGAAGACTGCAAATTGGAATTATCTTTATTTTGAGGCCAGGGGAATGAAAATTAATGAGTTATGGACTTTTGATACAAAAGAAAATGAATTGGTAATAGTCTTATTAGGAGGCAATTTTCAGGTTGAAAGCAACAAAGGAAATTGGGAAACCATAAATGGAAGAAAAGATGTATTTAGCGGTGTTGCCCATACTTTATATTTACCCAGAAGTACACAATTCACTTTAAAAGCGACAAGTGAAAGCCTGGATATTGCCTATGGCTGGTGTGAATCGGATGTCGATTTTCCTGCAAAATTTGTAACTCCTGAAAATACACCGGTTGTTATATTTGGAGGTGATAATGCAACACGGCAATTCAATGATCTGGTACCTCCGGGATTTGGTTGCGCCAGGATTGTATCCAGAGAAGTTTATACACCATCTGGTAACTGGAGCTCATTTCCGGCACATAAGCACGACGAAAGAATTGTTGACCAACAAGGAAATGTATTGGAACCTAAGCAAGAAGAAACTTATTTTTATAAGTTTCAAAAACCTGAAGCTTATGCCATTCAACAAGTATATACAAAGGATAAGTCATTAGATGAAATTATAAAGGCCAAACACAACGACGTTGTTTTGATACCAAGAGGATTTCATCCGGTCGTAGCGGAGCATGGGTATCATTGTTATTACCTTAATTTTTTAGCAGGGTCGGATCAATGTTTGGAAAATACCACAGATCCCGATCATGAATGGATTTATGATTCATGGACTACAAAAGATAACCGCTTGCCTCTTGTAACTGCCGAAATGAATAACAAGAAAAAGTAATATTTATGGAACATAAAAAGCATGATGTAATTACTTTAGGGAGATCTTCCATTGATTTGTACTCACAAAATATTGGAGCTTCATTTAATAATATTAAAGGATTTGATGCTTTTGTTGGAGGTTCGCCATTAAATATCGCCGTTGCTTGTACCAGATTAGGAGTTGACGCCAGTTTACTTACGGGAGTTGGCAATGACAAAGTTGGAGAGTTTATTATTCATTTTTTAAATAAAGAAGGCATAAATACTAACTGCATACCTGTTAAAAAATCTTCCAGAAGTAGCGCTGTCATATTGGGTATTGAACCTCCCGATAAATTCCCTTTAGTTTTTTATCGTGACAATGCAGCAGATAGTCAAATTACAATTGATGATGTTATAAACGCAAAAATTCAAAATTATAAAATTTTAGTACTTAACGGTACTGCCTTAAATATTGAACCTACCAGAAGCGCTAACTTTTTTGCTGCTGAAATTGCTGTGAAAAATAATGTTCAGGTAGTTTTTGATTTAGATTTTCGAGCAGATCAATGGCATGACTATAAGGCTTTTGGATTAACAGTACAGGATATTCTTCCCAAAGTTAATATTGCCATAGGAACAGAAGAAGAAATACTTGCAGCAACACTAAGTGATTCTTCACAAGTAACCATAAAAGATCAGCAAATTTCTGCCCCCCGAAATTAAAGGAGACATCGAATCTTCTATTAAACAGCTCCTTTCTTGTGGAATAGAAACACTCATTGTAAAAAGAGGTGAATCAGGAGTGAGTATTTACAATAAGAATAACAGTAGAGCCGATGTCCCGGGATTTCCTGTTGAAGTTTTAAATGTCCTTGGGGCTGGAGATGCTTTTGCAGGAGGTTTTCTATATGGAATTCTTCAGGGTTGGGATTTGTACAAAGCATGCCGAATGGGCAACGCGAGTGGAGCACAGGTTGTAACCAAGAAAGGATGCGCCAATTTTATGCCCACCTTGAAAGAATCATTAAGTTTTATAGAAGAAAATGGAGGATTTTAAATTTTAATAAAAATGGAAATAAAAAGACTAACTGTAGCACAAGCCATCATCGCATACTTAAAGAACCAATATGTAGAACGAGATGGTGTACAAAACAGATTTTTTGCAGGTTGTTTTGGTATTTTAGGACATGGAAATGTGGCAGGGATAGGACAAGCGCTTCATCAAAATCCCGACTTCCCATATATTGTAGCGCGTAACGAACAGGGAATGGTACATTCGGCAGTAGCTTTTGCGAAAGTGAAAAATCGATTGCAAGCATTTGCCTGTACATCCTCAATTGGGCCAGGTGCTACCAATATGGTAACGGGAGCGGCTCTGGCCACTATTAACAGAATACCTGTATTGTTACTGCCCGGAGATATTTTTGCCACCCGACAAGTTGCCCCGGTATTACAGCAATTGGAATCGGCTAACACTCAGGATATATCGGTTAATGACTGTTTTAAACCCGTTTCAAAATATTGGGATAGAATAAACAGGCCGGAACAATTAATCACCGCTTTACCAGAAGTGATGCGAGTCCTTACATCTCCATCTGAAACAGGCGCGGTAACCTTGTCTCTTCCACAAGACGTACAGACAGAAGCACATGATTTTCCCGCAGAATTATTTAAAAAAAGAGTATGGCATATTGCAAGGCCAATGCCGGATAATGTCCTATTGGAAAAAGCAATAGAGAAAATAAAAAATAGTAAAAAACCATTAATTATCGCTGGGGGCGGTACTATTTATAGTGATGCCTGCACAATTTTGAAAAAACTGGTAAACCGAACTGGGATTCCTGTCTCTGAAACCTTTGCAGGTAAAGGTTCTTTACATTTTAGTGAGCCTCAAAACCTGGGTGCTGCGGGAGTAACCGGCACACCTGGAGCTATTGAAATTGCAAGGGATGCCGATGTAGTCATTGGAATAGGAACGAGGTATAGTGATTTTACCACAATATCCAAATCCGCGTTTCAAAATCCCGATGTTCAATTCATAAACATTAATGTTACCGAGTTTGATTCCTTTAAGCATGGTGCCTTGCCATTAGTCGGGGATGCAAAAGCAATATTAGAAGTAATAGATACCGAGCTTTCTAATTATTCGGTGAGTTCTGAATATGATCAAAAGATTAAAGATTTTAACAAGGGTTGGGATGAATTTGTGTCTGAAATATATACGGAGAAAAACGATTCTCCAGCCTTTCAGGGAGAAGTAATCGGAGCAGTAAACTCCTTTGCATCAAACAAAGATATTGTTGTTTGTGCAGCAGGTAGTTTACCGGGAGATTTGCACAAATTATGGAGGGCATCACACCCGAAAGGATTTCATTTAGAATATGGTTATTCCTGTATGGGTTATGAAATTGCCGGTGGATTGGGAGCAAAAATGGCAAGCCCCGACAGTGAAATTTATGTAATGGTTGGTGATGGGAGTTATTTAATGATGGCCCAGGAAATAGTGACGGCAATTCAGGAGAAACTAAAAATAACCATCATTTTATTAAATAATGACGGATACTCCAGCATAGGAAGTTTATCCAATGCCGTCGGTAGTGAAGGTTTTGGCACTTACTATAGATACAGGAATGAAGAAACAAAACAACTAAATGGAGGTGTCTTGCCTGTCGACTATGCTGCCAATGCAGCAAGTATGGGGGCATATGTAATTAAAACATCAAATGTAGAAGAATTGAAAAATGCCTTAAAAAAAGCAAAAACTATTGACACCACTACACTAATTTATATTGATGTAGACCGAAAAAAGACAGTTCCGGGATTTGCGTGGTGGGATGTTGCCATAGCCGAAGTGTCAGAAAAAGAGGCGGTAAAAGAATCGCTAAAGACGTATAAGAAAAATAAGGAAACACAAAAATATTATTTATAGACCTTAACTAAAAACACCCTATGGATTCTAATCTAGTCATAACCTTTGTCTCTTTCCTGATTTTTACCGGGGGAGTTGCATTTTTTACCTGGTACAATCTTCGTAAAACAAATTTAACTTCCACTACAGGATATTTTCTTGGAGGAAGAAGCTTATCCGGGATTGTAATTGCGGGGTCCATGTTGCTTACAAATATTTCAACAGAACACCTTATAGGAATGAACGGCAACTCCTATGTCAATGGTTTTATAATAATTGGCTGGGAAGTAACATCGGCAATCGCTCTTGTAATAGCTGCAGTCTATTTTATCCCCAAGTATTTAAAAATGGGGCTTACCACTATTCCTCAGTTTTTAGAAAATAGATTTGATGGTCTTACCAGAACATTAGTAGCCGTATTTTTAATAGTATCATTTGTGGTAACCCTATTACCTATTGTACTTTATACCGGGGCAATAAGTTTAGAGAGCCTTTTTGGTGTTTCTAATGTGCTCGGCGTTGATAAAACGCAAGGTCTATGGATAACAGTAGTAATAATAGGTGTAATCGGCTCTGTTTATGCCATTTTTGGAGGATTAAAAGCTGTAGCCTATTCAGATACCATTAACGGAGCCGGGCTTTTAATCGGAGGCCTGTTGATTCCTATTTTGGCATTGATGGAAATAGGTGACAATAATATTCTTACAGGCTTAGAAAAAGTTTATGAGTATGCGCCTGAAAAATTCAATGTAATAGGTGCAAAAGATTCGGTGCTGCCTTTTGAGGTGTTATTTACCGGTTTAATTATTAACCAGCTTTATTTCTGGGGCATGAACCAAACTATTATTCAGAGAGCCCTCGGCGCTAAAAACTTAAAAGAAGCCCAAAAAGGCTTATTGTTGACCGGAGTGTTTAAAGTCTTAATTCCGTTGGTTATCATCCTCCCGGGAGTTATATGTTATTATTATTTTCAGGATACTTATTTTGACCAACAAGACATGGTATACCCGGAATTGGTAAAAAAAGTATTGCCGGTATGGTTGATAGGATTTTTTGCCGCTGTAATAATGGGAGCGGTATTGAGTACATTCAATTCTGTATTAAACTCTGCCGCTACCTTGTTCAGTGTGGGTATTTATAAAAGACATATAGATAAAAATACAAGTGATAAAAAATTGGTGATCATTGGAAAATCAACCTCAACCATATTAGCTGTTGCAGCAATTTTTGCCGCGCCAATGGTAGCTAATGCTTCAGATGGATTATATCAATTATTACAACAATTAAATGGTATTTTCTTTATTCCAATTGCTTCCATATTACTTGCAGGTTTCTTTATGAAAAAAGTTTCAGCAATGGGAGCTAAAGTAGCTTTGTTATCGGGTTTATCTTTCTACATTTTCATGTCTTGGGGGTATACAAGTCATGGCATTCATTTCGTGCATCTCTGGGGGATTGAATTCTTAATGAATGTTGGGATTATGTATGCGATATCTCATTTCTTCCCCAGAAAAAACATGTATGAAATTACAGATGTGGGTGCTGTGGATTTAACAGTCTGGAAATATACCAAACCATTGTCAATTGCATTGTGCTCAATAACTTTATTGATATACATTTTATTAGGAACAGCTAATTAAAAAACAGCATTTAAATGGATATTATTATTTAAATAAAATATAAAAATGAATATTCTAAAAAACATATAGTTGGTAAGTGGATAAAATGATTAAAATAGCAAATGCGCCTTGTTCCTGGGGTGCTCTCGAATTCGATCTCGAAGATATCACGAGAAATTGGATTTGAACAAGTATTGGACGAAATCAAAGAGACAGGTTATGTTGGTACCGAACTTGGAGATTGGGGATTTATGCCTACATCATCAAAATTGTTAAATGCTGAAATGCAAAAGAGGGATTTAGATCTATTGGCAGCTTTTGTTCCTGTCGCATTAGCAGATGTTAACCAACACAAGGCTGGAATCACATCGGCTTTAAAAATTGCAGAACTAATGTATCAAGCGGGATTTAGGGATGCTATGATTATTCTGGCAGATGATAATGGTTCCATATTGGAACGTACCCAAAACGCAGGAAGAATAAAACCAAAAATGAGTCTAACAGACCGGGAATGGGAAGTGTATGCAAAGGGAGCTGAAACCATAGCCAAAATAGTAAAAGAAACTTTTGGGATTCGTACTGTATTTCATCACCATTGCGCGGGATTTGTTGAAACCCCGGCCGAAATCAATAAATTAATGTCACTGACAAGCCCGAATTTACTTGGTTTATGTCTTGATATGGGACATTATACATTCGGGGGTGGAGATCCATTTCAGGCATTAAAAACTTTTTCGGATAGAATATGGCACGTACATTTTAAAGACTTCAATCCCGAGATAGCCCAAAAATCAAAAGAGGCCAATGGGGATTACTTTGATGCAATTAAAAGGGGTGTGTTTTGTGAGCTTGGAAAAGGAGCAGTTGATTTCAAATCAATTGTAAAACTATTAAAAGAATTGAATTATAAGAATTGGATTGTAGTAGAACAAGATATTTTGCCCGGAATGGGAGATCCAAAATATTGCGCTCAAGCTAATAGAGATTATTTAAAAACATTAGGATTATAAAAGTCATTTTGATATGAAAAAATTAAAATTTGCAGTTGCCGGTTTGGGCAGAATTGGAAGAATTCATCTTGAAAACCTCCTACAAATGAGTAATGTAGAAGTTGTAGCAGTTATGGATACTATGGAAGAACCCCGAAAATATGCAAAAAATAAAAACATATCATTTATTACGTCCAGCTTTAATGAAATGTTAACCATAACAGATTTTGACGTTGTAGTGATCTGTTCGCCAACTCATACCCATGCAGACTATGTAGAAATGGCTGCAAAATCGGGGAAGCATATTTTTTGTGAAAAACCATTGGATCTATCTTTAAAGAGAGTTGTTGAGGTTTTGGATATTGTAAAGAAAAGTGATGTAAAATTAATGCTTGGTTTTAATAGAAGGTTTGATAAAGAATTTAAAAAAGTACGCGAAATAGTGAAAAAAGGTGATATTGGCAATCCTCATATAGTTAAAATAACAAGCAGAGATCCAAAAGCCCCAACTGTAAACTATATAAAACAATCAGGAGGACTATTTCTCGATATGACAATTCACGATTTTGATATGGCTCGCTATGTAGTTGGGAAAGAAGTGGTAGAAGTCTATGCTAAAGGAACGGTATTAATCGATCCGGAAATTGGAGAAGTAGGTGATATAGATACTGCGGTAATCATATTGACCTATATCGATGGAACCATGGCTGTTATTGATAATAGCAGAGAAGCGGTTTATGGGTACGATCAAAGAGTGGAAGTATTTGGTTCAAAAGGTATGATTCACGCTAATAATAATTTTCAAAATTCTCACCGATTATATACCAGTCGGGGGATTCAAGGCGCATTACCATTACATTTTTTTCTGGAAAGATATGCTGAAGCGTATAAAACGGAAATGTATGAATATGTCAGATGTTTAGAAAATGGAGCCGCTATTCCAGTAGGAGGAAATGATGGCATGCTATCTTTAAAAATTGGTCTGGCAGCTATAAAATCATTTCAGGAGAACAGACCTGTGAGATTGGAAGAAATTAATTAACATGAATAGAAATATTTTTATGGTATTTAATAATATAAATAATTTTTGTGATGAAAATAATTAAAACAATGAGCCTGTTCCTATTGTTAGGAACAATGACTAACTGTGGCTTTCAAGACAATGAAAAGGCCCTAGTTATACCGGCTCATTCACACAACGATTATAGAAATACGAGACCATTACTAGACGCTTTAGCGGTTAGGTTTAAAAGTATTGAAGCAGATGTATTTTCTATTGGAGATTCGCTATTTGTTGCTCACGACTCTAATCAAATAACACAAGGTAGAACGCTTCGAACATTATATCTGGATCCGCTTAAAGAAATAATCTCAAAGAAAGGAGGATCTGTATATGGTGAAGGAACAGAGATAATTTTACTTGTTGATATTAAAGATGATGGATTGAGAACCTATAAGCTTTTACACCAAATTCTTGAAAGTTATAAAGAGATGATCACATCATATAATCAAAACATTAAAAACCCGGGACCTATAGCTGTTATTGTTACCGGCAATAGGCCTTTTGAATATATGCAGAACCAGGAGCTTAGATACGCCGGTTATGATGGTCGAATTTCAGAAATGGATTCAGGAATAGCTTCTTCATTAATGCCTTTGGTTAGTGACAATTGGCAGCATTATTTTAAGTGGAATGGTGTTGGAGAGATTTCAATAGCCGAAAAAGATAAATTACTGTCACTGGTACAAAAAGCACATAAAAATGGATATATGCTTCGATTTTGGGCTACTCCTGACGGTTCTGATATTGAACGAAATGCAGTCTGGATTAAATTAATAAATACAGGTGTTGATTTAATAGGATCGGATGATTTAAAAGGATTACAAACCCTGTTTTTAAAACAATAAATGCTAATTATTAGAAGGTAGATATTGAATTTATCCTGATAAATAAATATTTTTTACTCAATCATAAATAATGAAAACTAAATAAGATCTATAAACTAAAGAAATTGGAGCATTATAAAGATCAAAATATCATTTTGTGGGGAAAATTAAAAGATGGAGATATAGATGCATTAGGGCAATTATATGATTTATTTATTGATGATCTTTTCTCCTATGGAATACAATTTTCTCATGACACGTCTTACATTATGGATTGTATACATGATTTATTTTTAAATTTATATAAGTATAGAAAAAAGCTGGCATATACCAACAACGTAAAATATTACTTGTTGCGATCATTAAAGAATGAAATTCTTAGAAATCAAAAAGGAAAAATAATTCATCTTTCTAATGAAGCTTTCCAAAAACAAAGTGATGCTCACAATTATTCGATATCATTTGAAGAAGATATCACCAATGCAGAATTCTTAAATGAAAGAGCGCTAAAACTGTCAGAAGCAATCGGTTTTTTAAGTAAAAAACAAAGACAGGTCTTGTTTTTAAGATTTACAGAAGAAAAGCAATATGAAGAAATTGCCAAGATCATGAATGTATCGGTTCAAACCTCCAGAACCAATATTTACCGGGCAATTAAAGTATTGAGAAAACATTTAACTATGCTTATTATTTTTTGTGAACTTTTTTTTAATTAATTTTTTTAATAAAAAGTGTCTATATAATTGCTAATTGTGACTTACACTAATATAAGGTGATACAATGATTTATCATTCCCAAATGCTTTCAGGTAAATGAACCTATAAATATTAAAGATGGATAAAATAAAATTCGAAAAATTGAACTTTACGGATATGTCAGAGCATGAAAAAAACCGCTTAAAGCGTAGAATTACTAATTCTATATTTACTTATTCCCGAAGAAGGAGACGTATTATATATGGTATTGGATTAGTTGCTGCTTCATTTTTGATATTTATGTCAATTGGAATATTCAATATTACAAATAACAATAGTTCTCCAATTGAAAGCTTTGTAGATGCCCTGGACACCAAAGAAGGTGAATCATCCGGAAACGTAAAACTTATTTTATATGGCGATCAATATATTGATATCGCGGAAGATGATTCTACAATTTTATATTCCAATACTGGCCAAGATATTATAATTGGAAAGACAAGATCGATAAATCAAGATAATTATAATAGTAAAGAAATTGTTTTCAATACACTTATAGTACCTTATGGAAGAAGAGCTAATATTGAATTGTCCGACGGTAGTAAAATTTGGCTAAATTCAGGGTCAAAATTTATTTTCCCAGCCACTTTTGAAGGAGATAAAAGAGAAGTTTATTTAGAGGGAGAGGGGATTTTTGAAGTCAACCGCGATAAAAACCGTCCTTTTTTTGTTAAAGCTTATAATCACGAAATCGAGGTGTTAGGAACCGTATTTAATATAAGTAATTATACAGATGAAAATACGATAAGTACAGTACTTAAAAGCGGAAGTGTTCAAATAAATCTTAAAAACGGTTCTTTTTTTAATTCAAAAGAAAGTATAAAAATTACTCCTGGAACCTTAGCTGTATACAACAAAAGTGATATGGAAGTAATTACCAAAAAAGTTGAGATTGAAAAATACTTCTCATGGCGTGATGGGATTTATATTTTTAAGAATGCCCCCATGCAGTCTATTATGAAAAAGATATCGAGATATTATAATATAGATATTATTATAAATGATGCGTATTTAGCTAACCAGACATTTTCGGGATATCTTGACGTAAAAGACACTGTTGAAAATGTTTTAAATACAATTAAAGAAACTACAGAATTTGAATACCATATAACCGAAAATAACAAACTAATTATTAATTAAATCTATTGAGAGTATGAAATGAAAACACTACTAAACAAAAAAACCAGAAGATGCTCTAACATCCTCTGGCTTAAAAATTAACATCGCTGTTCAACGCAGAAATATTAACAATAAAAAACAAAATTATGAATAAAAATGAGAACCTTAATAATTTTTTTAAGATAAATTCATTAAGGCATTATTTAATAACAATTATGAGAGTTTTTCTACTATTGATAACCATCGGTTTATCTTCTGCTTTTGCAAATCCAGCAAATGCACAGAAAAAACTAAATGTTAATGTTAAAAACATTTCTTTAGAGGACTTATTTAGTAAAATTCAAAATAGGAGTGAATACGTTTTCTTTTATCGAGATGATGTTTTATATAGCAATGAAAAAATATCGATAAAAGTAAAAAAAACGGCATTACCTGTAATATTAGAAAAAGCTTTTGAGAAAACTAATTTAAGTTTCAAAATTAGCGGAAGGCAAGTTGTTGTTTTAAAGAGTTCTATATTCAAAACCGAGAATTCCGAAATTCTAACGGTCATACAAGAAAAAACAATAAGTGGGACAATTGTAGACAGTTTAGGTATACCACTTCCGGGAGCTAATATTATTGTAAAGGGAACTTCAAATGGAACAATATCCGATATAGACGGAAAATTCACACTTGTAGTGTCCGATGATGATAAAGTTCTGGTAGTTTCATATGTTGGGTTTACTACTCAAGAAATCGAAATTAATAACCAAACAACATTCAATATAGTTCTAGCAGAAGACGCAACGAGTCTTGGTCAAGTTCTTATAATTGGTCAAAGACTTTCTAATTTAAAAGCCATTACCAGTAAAAGAGAAAAATTCGTTGTTATCGATGCTATTTCAACAGATGAAGTTGGTAGTTTGCCAGACGATAATATTGGTGATGCCATTAGACGAGTACCCGGGGTTTCTCAAAAAGGAGATCAAGGGGAAACACGTTTTATTTCGGTAAGAGGATTAAACCCGGATTATAATTTTACAACTTTTAATGGTAGTCTTATTGCGGTGCCCGATCGTGGTGGCCGTAGAGCTTTTCTAGACGTAATGCCATCGTCATTGGCGAAAGAACTGCAAGTTATTAAAACCTTTTCAGCAGATCTGGATGCCGGTGGTATTGGAGCTCATATTAATTTTGTCCCGCGTTCAGCGTTAGATTTTAATCAAGATCAATTTTTAAAAGTCTTTTTTAGAGGAGGCGGTTATCAAAATAATGAAGGCCCGGAAGGTGTTGGTCCTGCATTTAAAGGAGATTTTGTATTTGGAGTTAAGATGGGCAAGAATAAAAAAATAGGACTTCTTATCGCGGGAGATTATTATAAACGTGATTCTTATACAGATCACTTACAAAATGATAGAATTAATGTAAATAAAATTGAACCAGACGGAGATGGAGATTATGAAGAGCTTGGTTATACCTTTACATCCGAAGGAAGAAAACTAGAAGCTGATGATGGAACGATTTACGATTTTGGAGATGAACGTACATTTGTTTCGCCAAATGGAGTAGGCCGTTTTGTGTATCGTAACAATCGTACACGTACCGGAATAAGTGCTGTATTAGATATTGAAACCTCAGAAACTTCTAAAATTACATTTCTACAATTTTATAACGAAGGTAAAGATGATGAAGTTAGATATGGTAACCGCTGGACAAGCGATGCTGATGCTTCCTATACGGGTGGTCAACAAAGTGGGTTGTTTAGTATTAGGAAACGCCTGGAGACAGCCGATTTTCAATTTACAAGACAAATTTGGGGAACCCAATTACAATTCGATAAAGATTATGCGAACAGCCATCTGAAACTAAAACTAAACTATTCCGGATCAGAATTCTTTAATAATGAGAATTTTTTCAGATTTACTAATAATGATCGGCTTACTTTTAATTACGACCTGAATGATCGTCATGTACAAATGACCCCGGTAGACCTGGCCGCTTATAATGATCTGTCAGGGAATAGGATGTTGGGAGACTTTGCCAATTTTCAAGAGCTTAGAAATTTGCAGGAAAATATTTGGGAAAGTCAGGCAGATTTTGATCATAATTTGAATAAGACCGGATTTGGGTATAAAACAGGACTAAAATTCCGCTCAAGATTTAGAAAATATAATGAAGATCAAATAACCTTTGGCTTATTAGATGAATTTCGTTATACCGCTGAGGATTTTATAGCAGATCCTTATACACAAGGCGATTTTAATTCAGTACAGCCTAATGATGATCTCTTTATTATTGATAGGGAACAGGTGTTGAGTGAATTAGGAACAAATGGCATTAGAACTGACCCTTCAATTACAACAAGACAAGTGCGCTATGGACGTAGCGAAGAGCGTGATTCCGGCGTTACAGAAGAAGTTTTTGCAACCTATGCTATGCTCACACATGTTGGCGAGCGTCATCATTTAAATGCTGGGTTGAGATATGAAAATACTTCATTTGAGGGACGTGGGAGAAAAATAATAGATGGTGAAAATGGTAATGAAGCTGACGAGTGGGAAGACGCCACAAATTCGGGAGATTACTCTAATTTATTGCCGTCTTTAAATTTTAGCTATGATTTTAGCGAACAATTTAAAGGTAGATTTGCTTATAGCAGAAGCCTTGGCCGTCCTGACTTCGATGCTTTTACACCTCGTGGAGAAAGTCTTAATCTTTCAAATGTTGACCCTACAACAGAAGAAATTAGTGGAAGTCGTGGAAATCCGGATCTTAAACCCCGTGAGTCCGATAATATTGACTTTTCTTTAGAATATTATCTTAACGGTGGTACAGGAATTATTTCTTTGGGCTTGTTTTTCAAAAACATTAAAAATGAATTTTTTAGAATTAGTGAACCAAAAACGGTAACGCTCGATGATGGAAGAGTCCTTCCTGCTTTTATTACACAATTTAGTAATCTGGATGAAAATGTGAAAATAAATGGTATAGAATTAAATATTGTAAAAGATTTTGATTTTCTTCCAAAGCCTTTTGATGGATTGGGTGCCAGCTTTAATGCAACTTGGTTATACGACTCTAAATTTAAAGCTCCAAATACTGGTGGTACAGATGTTGATGAAGATGGTATAAATGATCTTTCCCCTTTTACTGAAGTGCAAGGACTCGTGGAACAAGCCAACGAAATTTATAATGCAAGCTTGTATTATGAAAATAAGAAATGGAAAGCCAGAATAGCATGGCATTATACGGGCGATTTCTTAAATTCAATAAATACCTCTAACCCGGAAAGAAATGATGTACAATTGGCCAGAAGTATAATGGACTTAAAATTAGAGTATAAGATAAATTCTCATTTTAGAATCTCTTTTTTAGGTCAAAACTTAACGGATAGTGGGAGACGAGAAGATTTTAGCAATTATGGTCTTCCAAATCTTGCAAATTTAGTAAAAAGAGATTTTGGCAAATCCTGGTCTTTTGGAATGACATATAAGTTATAAATTATTTTATTAAGGAGTAAAACCACTCCAAAATATCGATTTAAATACATTGGGCATATAATTGGCCCAATGTGTTTGGATTGATTGTAACTGTTTGATTTTCAAGAGTAATAAGCGGCATCATTCCATAATTAATATTTTATTCTCATTTAATTAAATTTATTTTTATCATGAAAACTTGCAAGGTTCTAAAAATTTGTTCCTTCATTTTAGTTGCAATAGTTCTTGTTAATTGTAATAGTAAAAATGTCAATAATCAAGTAGTTAATGAAACAGATCAAAAATCTACTATAGAGACAACAACAAATAGAGCTACTACTTCAGGGGTATTTAATATTATGACCTATAATTTAAGATTCGACAGTCCATCAGACGGAATCAATAGATGGCCTAACAGAAAAAATAAGATCGCCAACTTAATTTTAAGACATAATCCGGACTTAATGGGCTTTCAGGAAGATTCTTACATTCATGTAACCGATTTAGATGCTTTATTAACCGACTATAAATGGATTGGCTATGGTGCTGTCAATGGCGTTAATGGCAACGATAGTGAAGACGCCATTGACCACTTAAACAGCATTTTTTACAATACGCAACGTCTGAATTTATTAGAACAAGGTGTGTTTTGGTATGCTGACGATACTTCTATACCGGATGCTACATGGAGCGAGGGTTATTATAGAACCTGTGTCTGGGCCAAATTTAAAGAAAGACAGTCCGACCATATTTTTTATCATTTTAACACACATTTACAGCATAAAGAGGATGAGGATATAAGGTTAATACAAGCTCAATTACTTTTAAGTAAAATTCATGAGATAACACAAGGGGATTTTCCATTAACATTGACAGGAGATTTTAATACAATACCATCATCTGTAACCTATAGTCTATTAAGTGATAATAGTTCCCAGGTTCCGCTGATTGACACCAAGAATAACAGTGCTTTAGAACATGAAGGTACCGATGCCACTTTTTTTGGGTTCGATGCTAAAAATGAAAACGGAAAAGAAATCGATTTCATTTTTCAATTTCAATTTAAAAATGTGCTCTTCCATAAAACCATTAATGATTATAACGATTGGTTCTATCCTTCAGATCATTGTCCTGTATTAACACAAATATCATTAAATGAATAATTCATTATGAAAACAATTAAAAATAAACAAACAACACTAATATTTTCCACATTATTGGCCCTTGTAATATTATTATCAGGCTGTAAGAAAGGTCAGGAAAAATTTAATGATTTAAGCAAGGATAATGAAGAATCTTCGATAGCAAATACCAATAATAATATGCCCAAAATCGAATCCCTAATTGAAAATTTAAAAGATTCACAAAATAATGAGATCATAGTCGTTGCGCATCGTGGAGATTGGAGAAATGCTCCTGAAAATTCATTACAGGCAATTCAAAATTGTATTGATTTTAAAGTCGATATGGTTGAAATTGATGTTAGAGAAACAAAAGATGGTCAGTTGGTTGTTATTCATGATCAAACATTGGATAGGACTACAAATGGAAAAGGCTTGGTTAAAGATTGGACATTAGATTCATTAAAAACGCTATACTTAAAAGATGGTTTGGGTCAAACGACACCCCATAAAATCCCCACCTTAAAAGAAGCATTAGAGCTTTCAAAAGATAAAATTCTTATTAACCTTGACAAGAGCTATAACATATTCGATAAATGCTTTGAGATTATTAAAGAGACCGGTACTCAAGATCAAGTCATAATCAAAGGGGCTAAATCAAAACAAGTTGTAGAGCGCGAATTTGGACAATATTTGGATAAAGTACTTTTCATGCCGGTAATTAAGCTGCCATATCCAGATGTCGATAAACTAATCAAAGAATATATGGATGCCGAGAATCCACCCGTAGCATTTGAGTTTGTCTTTAAAAATGATTCTGTTAGTCAAATTTCAAAGTTTGATGATTATAGAGATTCTGGTATTAGTGTGTGGGTAAATTCACTTTGGTCTCATTTAAGCGGAGGACATGATGACGAAAAGGCCGCCATTAATATAGATACATATCAATGGTATATAGATAACAATATTGATATCATTCAAACGGACAGACCTGAATTGTTAATAAAATATTTAAGAAGCAAAGGGCTTCATAATTAAAGCAAAAAGTAGTTTTTTATATTAATACTTTTGATTGGTTGATTTTAAGGGAGCATTATAAGTGGTGCTCCCTTATTTCAAAATTCTTTACTACAAAAATATAAATCATGTTTAGATATTTTAAAAAATCAAGCCCGAAACCTTTATTAAGTTCTACCGAAGAACAACAAAGATTATATAAGAAGCTTAAATGGCAAGTATTCCTATCAGCCACCTTAGGATATGGCATATATTATGTTTGTAGATTAAGTCTGAACGTAGTTAAAAAGCCAATTGTAGATAGTGGTTTATTAACCGAAACCCAATTAGGAATAATCGGGTCTGCTTTATTTTTTTCGTATGCTATTGGAAAGCTTTCTAATGGCTTTTTAGCAGATCATAGTAATGTTAGGCGTTTTATGTCAACAGGATTATTCATTTCTGCTTTAGCAAACCTCATTATGGGCTTTAGCGGCAGTTTTATATTCTTTGCTATATGTTGGGGAGTTAATGGTTGGGTCCAGTCTATGGGAGCCCCTTCAAGTGTAGTATCATTATCACGTTGGTATAAAGATAAAGAACGGGGTAGCTTTTATGGTTTTTGGAGTACCAGTCATAATATTGGAGAAGCATTAACTTATATTTTAACAGCAATAGTTGCTTCCTACTTTGGATGGCAATGGGGTTTTAGAGCTGCCGCTATTATTGGTATTTTAGGCGCTGTAATGATCACTATCTTTTTTCATGATACACCAGAGAGTAAAGGATTACCTCCTGTAAGTGAAGATTTCAGAAAGAAAAAAATATCTACATGGCATGAACAAAAGGTTGTATTAAAAAACCCATATATATGGCTATTGGCCATATCAAGTGGGTTTATGTACATTTCCCGATATGCCGTGAACAGTTGGGGGCCATATTATTTTGAAGCAGCTAAGGGTTATACTTTAACACAAGCTAATACTTTAATCGCTGTTAGTGCTATATTCGGTATTGTTGGCACTGCTTCATCAGGATTTGTATCAGATAGGTTTTTTAAAGGAAGAAGAAATAAGCCCGCTTTAATTTTTGGCTTAATGAATGTATTTGCACTTTCTCTTTTTTTACTGGGACCAGAAGGTGTTTGGTGGATAGATGGTATTAGTATGATGATTTTTGGCCTGGGTATTGGTGCACTAATTTGTTATTTAGGAGGGCTAATGGCAATTGATATTGCATCTAAACAGGCATCGGGAGCGGCCTTGGGTATTGTAGGTGTTATGAGTTACATAGCGGCTGGTATACAAGATATTGTAAGTGGGTATCTTATAGAACAAAACAAAATAATTGTAAATGATGAGGTCATTTATAATTTTGATACAATTACTATTTTTTGGATATCGGCTGCCGTGCTATCCGTAGTTTTTGCATTACTTACCTGGAAAAAAACTTAAGAATAAAAATATAATAAACTATAAAATGAAATGTAAAACAAAACTATTGTTATTGGTATTGATCATTTCAGTAACTACCTATGCCCAAGATTATAAGATTATGACCTATAATATTCGCTACGCGAATGTTAATGACGGTGAAAACCAATGGGAAAATAGAAAAGAATTTTTGAGTGATCAAATAGCATTTTACGGCCCGGATGTCTTTGGTGTTCAAGAGAGCTTAGATTCGCAGGTTAGGTATTTGAAAACGTCCTTAAAAAAATACAACTTTGTGGGTGTTGCCAGAGATGATGGAAAGAAAAAGGGAGAATACAGCCCTATTTTTTATAATTCAGAAAGATTTGAAGTTTTAAAACAGGGTACTTTTTGGTTATCAGAAACCCCCGAAAAAGTTTCTAGGGGTTGGGATGCTATGAAGAATAGAGTTTGCACCTATGCTCGATTAAAAGATAAAAAAGGCGGTGCCATATTTTGGGTTTTTAATACGCACTTCGATCATAAAGGTGAATTAGCAAGAGTTAATAGTGCTATCCTTATTTCTAAACAAATTGAAAAGATAAACTCGGAAAATGAACCTGTATTATTTATGGGTGATTTGAATTTAAAACCAGATAGCGAACCTATTAAATTTTTATCTAGTATTTATAAAGACAGCAGAACTATTAGTTTAACGAAGCCATTTGGTAATGAAGGAACTGCAAATAGTTTTAAATTTCATGAACCTATAGGCCCCCGTATAGATTATATTTTTATAAAAGGAAATATAAAAGTCAATAAGTATGCTGTGTTAAGTGATTCAAAAGATTGTAAGTATCCCTCAGATCATCTGCCGGTTTTTATTGAGATTGAGATGTAAGTACAATCAAAAAACATCATGAAAAAATTTCATTTTCTAATTCTCACTTTATCTGTGCTTTTGATTTTTTTTAGTTGTGTAGAGACAATAAAAACTAAGAGAATAGTTATAATAGGACTTGACGGATTAAGTGTTGAGGGTTACCAAAAATCTAATCATCCTAATTTGGACAAACTTCTGGAAGATGGTGTACTGTCCTTAAATACTCGTTGTGTTATGCCTTCGGTTACCTTGCCAAATTGGACGAGTCATTTAACTTCTGGTGGTCCGGAGCAGCATGGCGTAATGGGGAATGACTGGAAAGTTGATAGTCATAAACTTTCACCGATAGAGCAAGATAATTCAGGATATTACCCTTCAATATTTAAAATATTAAAAGAACAAGTACCTAATGTTCAAACAGCATATTATTACAATTGGAGCAATTTGATTAATTCCGTTAATAGGCAATATTTGGATGCAATTAATTTTGAGAAAAACGATGAATATTCAGAAAATTATGGAAAGGCTTATGATTTTATCATTGAGAATAAGGCAAAGCCTACGTTAGTCTTTCTTTATTCTGTACATATAGATCATGCAGGGCACGATTATAATTGGATGTCTCCAGAATATATAAATGCCATTGAAGAAGTTGACGCTGAAATTGGCAATTTCATCAATGAGTTAAAGTCATCTGGATTGTATAATGATACTAACTTTTTATTGATTACCGACCATGGAGGAACCAGATCATCCGGACATGGAGGATTAAGCAAAGAAGAGATGGAAGTCCCTTGGGGCATAACTGGTCCTGGTGTAGCAAAAGGAAAAATACTAGATGAGCCTAATAGTAATGCAAATACCGCAAGGGTAATAGCTTTTCTTTTTGGATGCAACAATATTCCGAAGTCATGGATAGGCAAAGTCCCAGAATCTGTCTTTGTACAATAGTTTAACAATGATCAAATCAAAAAATAATTAACGGAATGCAATCTATAACATTAAAACACATATCTAAACTTTCAGGGTTTTCAATATCTACAATATCGAAAGCACTTAATGGTGGGTATGATATTAGTGAAAGCACAAAGCTTAAAATCATAGAATTGGCAAAATCTAAAAATTATATTCCAAATAATTCAGCACTCGCACTAAGAAATAGAAAAACGAAATTAATAGGAGTTATTGTACCTAAAATTAATTCCAGAATTTATAGTAATATAGTCTCTAAAATACAAGAGAAAGCCTTTAAGAGGGGATATCGTATCCTTTTATTACAATCTTTAAAATGTGAGCAAAAGGAATTTGATTGTATCAATAATGTTAGAGATGGATGCGTCGATGGGGTTATTTTAATTAAACCACATCAAAAAAGTGAATATTCTCTCAACAAACTGCGATTATCTACTAATTCTAGTTCGGTACCAATAGTAATTGAGGAGATTGATAAAATGAGCATGCTTTTAGATCAAGGTTATATCATTGGCGAGAAATCACTAAAAATGTTACTGAGCAAAATAGAACATAGTTAAGATGTTTTATACTGTTTTAGCTGTTTCATTTTATTATTTGTCTATTAGTTTTCCTTTAATTTCTTTCCAGGTAATGAGTTGAATATTTTCTTCTTCAATAATATTTTTACACAATTCACTGCTAAAAAAGTCAAGATCTTTCTGCCTCCATTGAGCTCCAAAATCCGGATGATCTATGGTTACTGCCCGCATTTCTTCATTATCAACAGCGGCATGCAACAATATTTCATTAAATCCAGGTTCAAGATTTCTTAAGGTTTCGATATAATATTGTTTTAACCCATCCGCAATTTCATCTGGCATTGCCATATAAAGTCGATTTATAATAATATCATCCTCACCAAGAAATTCATCAGGATCCAAGCCGCGAATCTTTGACCAATGCCTGTCCAATAAAACAGGAAGTTTATATTCACGCCCTAATTTTTTATATACTTCAATAAACTTCAAATTTGAAAACACTGAAAACATATGGGAATCCAAATGTGTAATATTAATTCCAAATTTCTTGGCCATTTCAATTTGGGCCCGTAGTTCTATTTCAATTTCCTGAGCGCTTGCATTATCTCTTACACCATCTGCGCTCTCATGAAAGAAGTTGTTTTCATCGACTAATCCTCTTACTTCATTATATGATGTTAATGGCCGCCACTTAAAATATTTCCATTCACTGGTCAACGTAAGGTGCAACCCGAAATCCATTTCCGGGTGGTTTTTGGCATATGCCGCGATCTCAGGAAACCATGGGCAGGGGACCATAATACTTGCCGAGGTTACGACACCCTCTTCCATTGCTTTTATACTTCCAATATTTTCTGAATGTGATACCCCTAAATCATCGGCATGAATAATAAGTAGTTTGGCATCTTTGGCATACCCAAGTCTTTCCTGAATACTAATAGATTGGGCATTAGTATGAAATTGAATTACTAAGATTAAAAGGAATGTGTGGAATATCATTTTCATGTTTTCGTAATTTATAATTGAACCTAGCGCTTTGCTAAATGTAGCTATGATTTTACCATAGAAAGATACTGAATTTGAGCAATTATAACTTGAAAATCCGGCTATTATTTGCTGTCGTAGTTTGTCGAATTCATAATATAGAGAATTGAAGAAACAGATTTTTTTTAGAAACGAGGCTATTCGGCACCGGTTTTTGACTTGTCGTGCTTTTCAAGGCAAGCCTTTAGCGCACTTCAAAATAAAAACCCGCTCTTTTTGAACGGGTTTGTGAGTTAAGTGGTACCTCCCGGATTAATTCACTGCGTTCATTGTTCCTTTGATCCCTCTCTTGAAAATATAACACCCACTGCCTCCGGCAGTCATTTTTTGTTTTATTCAATCCAAAATTGCAAGCATTTTGCACTTTCTAAAACAAAAAACCCGCTCTTTTTGAACGGGTGTTGTGCTTTAAGTGGTACCTCCAGTACCCGCATAAATTTCATCTTATTTCATCTTATTTCATGCAAACCTACAGTATTGCTTCAGTTATGCCTTATTTATTGACATTAATACTATCGCCGTTAGGAAAAGGAAAGAAGGTTTATGAAAGATATTTGGCACTTTATTTGGCACTTACCTTAGTATTGAGTAAATTTGAACAAAGAATTTAAATTGAAAAAAGGCAAGCATAGAACTAAAGGAACGCTTCGATTTGCACTTAAAGAACCTAATTCAAACACTCAATCACCTATTCAGTTTGTTTTTAGTTTAGGAAACTCGAGAGTTCGAAAAAGTATAGGGTATAAAGTACTCCCTAAATATTGGGATAAGGAAAAACAGAGAGTTAAGAGTGTAATTCAAGCTTCTAATAAAGATGAAATTAATAGAGAACTAAATGAGTTGGAAAGTTTTATTAATGACGAGATTTCAAATTTAAGAAGAACTCAAAGTTTAATAGTAAGAAAAGACATAGAAGGAATATTATCTTCATTCAAGAAAAGTAATAGTGAGGAGGAAAATGAAGTAATTAATTTTTTTGATTCATTTGAGAATTTTATAAAAATTAAAGATTCAAGATTACCTAGAAATAGAGGAAACCAAAATCAAACAGTTGAAGCATATAAACAGACTTTAGGGTTTTTAAGAAAGTTTCAGAAAGAATTAGGTTATGAGGTTGTTTTTGAAAAGATTGATTTAGAGTTCTATTATGAGTTTTTGAGTTTTATGCAATCCATAAAAAAATCTAATGGTTATTATTATTCGTTGAATACAATAGGGAAGCATTTCAAAAACTTAAAAACCTTTTTGAACTTTGCTGTAAACGTGGGTCATAATAATACTTTAATGTATAAGTTATCTGAATTTAAGATTATTAAAGAGCAAACAACAGCTGTTTATTTGACCAAAAATGAAAAGAAAGATTTGTTTGAGTTTGATTTTTCAAATTATCCAAAATTAGAAGAGGCTAGAGATATTTTCATTATTGGCTGTGAAATTGGGCAGAGAGTGTCAGATTATAATAATTTGGGTGATGCTGAAATAGTGAGTTTAAAGAAAAAAAATTACTTTAAGTTGAATCAAAAGAAAACAGGAATATTAGTATATTGTTTTATCACAGATGCCATTGAAAGCATTATGAAAAGTCGATATAATGGTCTCCCTCCAAAATCGATAACTAAACAATATCTAAATAGTCGAATTAAACAAGCTGCTCAAATGGCGGGTATTAACAAAATTATAAAATTTGAGAGAACTGAAGGCGGTAAAAGAGTTATTCGTAAGATTCCTAAACATGAGCTGATTTCTTCTCATACTGCTAGAAGAACTTTTTGCACTCTTTTGCATAATGAAGGGTTAACTATACATAAAATTATGACGCAGAGCGGACATAAAACAGAGAAAGAATTTAAAAATTACATTAGAGTTTCTAAAGAATCAGAAGTGCATTTAATAACAGATGAAGAGGAATTTAAAAATGCATTTATTTCTGTTGATTAGTTTTTGTTTTAATTGCATATTGTTCAATATGTGAACGCTGAAATCTAGGTGTTCTTGCGCCAATAGTAGAACAGCGTTCAAAGTGTCCTGCTTCCTCAAGATTAATTACATGACGATATGAGATTTTTAAAAAATCAGCAACTTCCTGTCTTGTCATTAATTCCGAAGATTCATTTTTAATATCAAATGAAGTATCTTTTTGGATAATATCTAAACGGTATTGCTTTTCGTTTAAATCAAATTTTTTAAAGTGCTTTTTTAGAAACTCGAGATAGGCTTCGTTAAATGTCAGATATAAACCACAATATTCAAAAAAGACTTTATAGCAAAAGAGCTTGGAACTGTTTGTTCCGGATTTAGACAAAAGTTCATATTCATGTTCAATTTTGCCTTCCCATACATTAATCAGAAAACCTAGACTTTCGTAAACATTTAAAAGTTTGTCTAACGATAATTTATTATTGTCTATAATGTAGTCTTTTAAATCTGAAAATAGAATAGCGATTCTTGATTTCTGCCTAAATAAAAAGTATATTTTAAAATTATCAAATTTGGTCTTATTAGTCACAGTTATTTTGCTAGTAAGCAAGGCAATATTTTTTAGCTGTTTTTCGGATTTGAATGTTTCAAATTCTTTTAAAAGCATTTTTTTAAAGTTGTCGTAGTCTACATGAAATTTGATTTCGTTTAGTTTCATTAAAAAATTTAGTTAATAAAGTTGAAGTTAAATAATTATGGCGTAACCAAAAGCAAATTTAATTAGAAACAACTAGAAAATATCTTAATAATTTAATCTTGTAACTGTAACACAATAGATTATTTCTCATTAAAACCAATATAATTATAAATATCGAATTTATATTGATTTTTGAATTGAGTAAAAACAATGTAAAAGGTATATTCTCATAGATTATTTTAGTGGTAGCTCCATAAAACATAACAGCTATTTATTTATAATTTATATTATTGTTTATTACACTTATTTGATTTGCTACAATAATTAGTTGGTGAAAAGTTCAAAATTTTATTGAAAAAAATGCTGTTGTATTTGGGGGTGGGTTTAAATTATTCGATTTCGGAACAGGGGGTATCAACCTCAAATGGTGTGAGAACCCATCTCATATAATTTTCTCTCTACGATTTGGCGTATATAAGAATTTTCTTACGAGATGCGATTTTGTAAACCTAGAGATGCGTTTTTGTTAACCTAATAATCTAAATAGTATGAGTATATATATAATATATATAATTATATACTATAGAATAGACATATAGTTACTCTAGTAGCCTTATATTTAATAGGGTTGCGTTTATGCTAAGTCTAAATAGATAACATATTGTCTATATCTATACAAATCCCGCAAAATAGATAATATATGTGTTCAATATAGAGTAACATATTCCTGAATTGATTGCTTTAGAAAGAATAATGGAACAGCTTTTATGTTTTCATGCCTAAAATATTTGAATAGACAAAAATATGTGAAAAATATTGTTAATTAGTTGAATCCATTTTAAAGCGTTTTAAGAGCATTTTGATGAGTCATTGATAGAATACATTATTAAACGTAGGAATGACCTTACGCGCACTGTAAGAGTCCTTAAAATTGACGTCAGGCAATATTAAGTAAGCTCTAGTTTTAAGTTTTGTTCCTTAAACTTTAAGTAGTAAGCTAAAAATTCTTTCGTTTACATTTATGTTGGGGTACCTCCAGTAGCTTACCGTAATACACATGTGTGTTCCTGTATACATCTGTGTACGCATTTTATGTATTTCTTTATTGTATAAATGTACTTGTGTGATACTGTGTACGTGTACATATTCGAGAGCATATTTCAGAGCAGCATTGTTTTCTATTAGGTGTTGATTCTATAAAAACAAGTATTCGTTATAGTAAAATTAGCTTGAGAAAGGCTAGTATTTAAATGTGGTCCCACATGTACCCATATGTTGTATAGTAATGTGGAGTGTTGTGGAGTAATAGAGAGTTTTTAAGCTAATATTTATATATAAAAAGAGTAATATGGAGTAGTATGGATGTATAAAGGTTTGAGCATCAATTGAATTGTTTAGAATAATTATTTACAACGACTACAATAAAAAACACTACTTTCCCGAAGGAAGATAATGCCTTTTCCATTGTTTGCTAGTGGCATTATTACAATTTCCAAGTAAATTTAGTAATAGTAGATTTGGGAATATCCAAGCCAAAGTCTGTGCGCAGAACCTCTGTCACAAGATGAATACGTGTAGAAATTAGTATTGTCTTTTCTTTATTCTGTTCAATTACCTGACCAATAAGTTTGAACTCTGGAATCTTTCCATTTGGAATATAAAATTGGGAAATATGCCAAACTCCATAACCACTTACTCCTTCTGGGCAATAATCCAATTTTCGTTTATATCAAATTCATACTCGTATATAACTTTATCCAAGATTCCATATGGTTTTTTATACGAAGTAGATAAAGGTAATACAACTAACTTTATATTAAGTCATTTTAATCATTCTCTTGATTATCATCCTGTAAAGAGAAATTTACTTTTAATGTGGGATTTGCTCCTATGTTCTCTGGTGCTATTAAATCTGAATAGGTGATTTTTATTTGTGTAGAATCGTTTGCCAAACGAAGGTATTTCTCTATGTTTGAAATTAATAATTTCGAATTGCTTTTAGCAATGGAATCAATTATACGAGGATTTGTAATAGCCATATAAGATTGTTTAAAATCTAACGTGTTTGAAGTTGCTTTTATTTAATAAAAATGTTTCGAAGCCATTTTCATCTTTTAAATAATCTTTTTGAGTTTCTTGATAATACAATTTCCCAGCTTCATCTTTAGCAATAGCTTCTTTTTGTAATTGCGCATCCACATAATAAAACATTTCAATTTTAATACCTTCTTTTTTTTGTTCTAATTCAAGAAGTTTATTTAATTGTCTTATGTTTTTATCTGAAGGTGTTTTATCTAAATAATTAAAGCTAATTTCTTCAATATCATTTGGCTCTCCACCAACCAATCCAGCTAATAATCTTCCCGGACTCGTTACCGCCTTTACAATTAAGTTTTTAAACGTTTTCCAAACTATTTTACTCACATTAAACGATGGGTCGTTTAAATCTCCCCTTACAGGTAGTTCTAAATTAACGTCCCCATTTTTATCCTTTAATAAGAAAACGGCAAATTTAAGAGGTAAGCTATAAAGTCCTCCTTTGCTATTTTTTAATGAGACATTTTTAACCAATAGATTATTTTCACTTACAATATCTCCATTAGTAATTATTGAGTTTGAGTAGTAATACATGTCTCCTTCTACTATGGTATGGCCTGTATAATGATTAGAATAAATATTAATGTCTGATAATAAAAACTTTTCAATTGAAAAATTTAAATTACTATATAGTGGGTTTGAAGGGTTTATGCCAAATTTAGCTTTTAATGTTCCTCGATCATTAAGCAACATTTCCGATTGTATATCTACCCATTTAGAGTCGCTTAAAATACTATCGGTTTTAATGTCTATTTCACTTAAATGATAATTAAAAAGTTTCCCTGTGAGGTTGTCTGTATAGTCCAACACACCTCTATTGACATCTAAATGGTTAATAGCATAATAGAAATTACTTTCTTCAGTTGAAATAGCTTTTGTAGTATCTTCAACAACCGATTTGTTTTCGTTTCCTGAAGACTCTAAATTACTATCTAATTGAAATATTCTAGAGAAGTTATTTGACAATGAGTCTAATTGAAAAAAGGTATATGAGTTGTTAATTACTAAAGAATCTATTAGATAAGTGCTGTTGGCGAAATCTAATTTTTGTATATCAACATATATTTCTTTAGCCGATAGAAAGGTTCTGTTATTGATATCGGTCATTGCAAAATCATTGACATTTACCTTTCCAGAAATAATTGATTTCATAACATCTTTGGTATTTCCTACTATATCAATTTTAGAATCTACTATGCCAGTAAAACTATTGGCTTTTGCATATTCTGCAACATACCTATAAAATGAATCTAAATATAAATCACTAATTACTATAGAAGCATCATATTCGCCATCTATAGGATTTATGTTTAATATTGATTCAATATAGCCACCACGCTCAAAATTAAATTTTACATCGGCATTACTTTTATCTTCTTGATCCCATCCAATAAAAGGCACTAAAAAAGATATGTTTTTTAAATCTGTGGTGTACTCTATGTTTTGATCATTAAAATGAAAAGTGGCGTCTTTCAATTCTAAATTGGACAAACTATATTTAAAAGGGTTTTCTTCTACAACTTGATTAACAGAATCCTCTTCTGCAATATGAAAAGCAATGAGATCGTCAAAATTAAAAATAGAATCCTTCATTGAGACATTAACATCTAATCCTTTAAGATAGAATTCTTCAATTTCAATATTATCCCTAAATAACTGTAAAGGCTCTAGGTTTACAATTAAAGTGTCAAAAAGCATAAAATTGTCTTGTCCATTTTGTTCAAACATTTTAAAATTGATGATCTTAATAGTCCCTGTAAAATAATTAACTTTTAACTTTTCTAGGTGAATTTGACGACCAACTAATTCTTTGCTATGATTGATTGCGTATCGTTTTGCAATTCCAGGAAGTAATAGTAAGATGATTACAATAATTCCCGCAAGAACCAATATGATTTTTAGTGTTTTATTTTTCATTCCAGGTGACTTGTTATGCTTAAAATCTACTACAAATAAAAACCTGTAGCACGTAACAAGCGTGAAAGCCCTTTTCTCACTGACACGTCGTCATCAACAACAAAGATATAATTGGACATATTCATGCAATGAAGTTATTGCTAAATATGGTAAAGCGCAATACCCCTTTAGTGGTATAGCATAAGAAAATGATTTTCTCTATTTTTATTGAAATTAAAAACCACCCAATTATGAAAAATTTATTTACTTTATTATTTATTGCTGTTCTCTCTTTAGGGCTTTCGAATACTACCAATGCCCAAGAAGGTATTTTAGATCCAGGTGAAGGAACTCATGGAGGTGCATTAAACTTATTTGTAGGTTTTGGGGATGACTTAAAGGTCAATGGGCATTATGAAATCGGATTAACAGAGGATATAACAGTTTCTCCAGTTGCTAGAATTCGACTGGGAGATAATACAAGTTTTGCTCTTGGTGCAAGAGCTGATTTTTATTTTGATCGTTTATTTAATCTTTCTCAATCTTGGGACATCTTTGCTGGTGTTGATGCCATGTTTGACTTTGATACTGATTTTGATATCCATGGTCATATGGGTGTTGAATATTTGTTCAGTAGTAAATGGGGTATAATTGCTGAATTCGGTTTTGGTGATATATCTTCAGGGTCATTAGGTTTAGGAATACATTTTTAAACAAAGTCAAATTTATAGTTAAAAAGTTTTTTTCTATTTGAATTCAATTTAGTAAGCTGTTTGTGTCAGCTAAAAGTGTCTCTCCAAATAGTCATTCAGAATAGGGAATAAATAATGAAACAGCAGTTTTATAGATTGCTGTTTTTTTATAAAGGGAAGCTAATTACTTCCCCTTCAACCTACTCATCTCTTCACTAATCTTCTTTTCCACCACCTTACCATAACTATCCTGTGTAATTTTCATGTTTGAGCGTCCTAATAGTTTGCTCACAATCTCCATCATCACATTATTATATTGTATTACAGTTCATATATAAAGCTGCAATAAATACCATATGTATGTGAGATACTAGAGGCTTCAGTTGTAATGACTTTTAAAATTACATTGCTTTTTGTACAAAAAAATCACTCGCTTCCTTTATTTCAGTTCTATCACTATTTGAATTTTCAACTAATTTCAATAATTGTTTAAAATACATTGTAGCTTTTTCTTGCTTACCAGACAATTTTGAAGCAATTGCGGCTCCATAAATACTATTAAACCTATTAGGGCGGATTGATAAATTTAAATTATAAGCTTCTAAAGCTTTTGATGGTTCATCCAATTCAATTAAGAGGTCTCCTAAAAGCTCCTGTGCTGGCAAAACTTCACCTGGTGTTAGTGACTGCTTATCTGTATTTAGCTCAATTTCTGCTGAGGCAGTCATTAAAGTTAAAGCATCTTTCTTATTCCCTTCGAAGAACTGTATCCAACCATCTGCAGCCTTTACCATAATCAACACTTGGTCTGCCATATATTGATTTCTATCCTCTAACAAATATTCATGGCATTGTTTTATGACTATTTCAGAAGAAACAGTAAAAATTCACCGCGGTCGTGTTAAGCAAAAATTAGGGATTGTCTCAGTTGCAGAACTTGTTTACCTCTGCAACAAAGTCGGTATTGTTCCTGCCAAACCAAAAAAGTAAATATTTCTGTAAGGGTTAATTAAACCTTTTAATTTTCTTTTGCTATACCACTAAAATGGTATTGCACATCATAATATATAGCAATAATTTTATTGCATGAATATGTCCAATTATGTCTTTGTTGCCGATGAGCGTAAACTAACCAAATGAAAAAACTAATCTTTACCATAATTGTTCTTTTTACAATAGTCAACATTCACGGTCAGAATCTTGATGAAGATATCATTTTCAAAAACGAAATAGGTCTGGAGTTATCTGATTTAATCAATGGGACCTACCAATTAAAATACGAGCGCTTAGTGGGAGAAAATATTTCTATAAGTTTGGGCCTAGCGTATAAAGGAGATAATGGACTTATTAAGTTATCCGGTCTGGATACGGATCAAATAAAAACTAATGAAATCACATATTCGGGCCTTATAATAATCCCGGAATTTCGTTATTATTTAAATAATAATGGACATACCGGAATGGACGGTTTTTATTTTGGGGCCTATCTAAAATATAGCAATTATCAATCGGATCTTAACGGGACATATATTAATGATGCCAGCGAGTCTTTTGAAATAGAATTTGATGCCGATATTAAAGTGACTTCTATTGGTTTAATGGTTGGATATAAATTACCTGTATCTGAAAGATTTTCGATAGATTTTTTAATTGCAGGTCCAGGATCAGGGTCCTATAAATTTTCGTTTGTAAATAAAAAAGATTTACCCGACGAATTTTATGAAGACTTTAATATGGCTCTAGAAAATTATAGTGTGTTCGATTTATTGGATGGAGATTTTAGGTTTGAAGCTACCGATAAAAATTCCAAATTCAATTTACTGTCTTTTAGATATGGGATTGCTTTGGGCTATCACTTTTAAACTGATTATAAAAAATGTTCTATAAAATGTATAAATTATTACTAATTTTATTATTTATAAGTGCCCCATATTTTATTTTCTCCCAAAATGATTCGAATGATATTAAGGATGAGAAAACTCATTGGGAATTTGATGTAACCCCCTATGTTTGGTTTGCCAATTTGTCTGCCGATATTTCGTTTTTAGAACAGTCTGTGAATGTAACAGCAGAATTTAAAGATGTCTTAAAAAACTTGAAAATGGGTGTGCTCTTGCATGCCGAGGCAAAAAAAGGTAATTGGTTCATTATGGGAGATTTGGTCTACCTTAAAATTAGTAAGGATGGAAGTATTGATGCCTTGTCATTAGACACCCGATTAGAGATAAAACAAACTGTCGCTGAATTGGGTGTAGGATACAATCTTATTAATTCTCAAGATTGGTTATTAATTGATGGTTTTGCAGGGCTTCGTTATTTCGCGGTTATCAATAAAATAGAAGTTGGTTCTCAAGATCTATTGGACAAAACTATTAACACAACCGATCCTATTTTTGGGGTGCGCTTTAGAACGGTCTCCGATAAATGGATAAATAGTGCACGTATTGATGTTGGTGGCTTTGGTATGGGTTCAGAAATAAGTTGGAAAGCAAATCTTATTATTGGTTATAAATTTTCAGATTTATTTTCTCTTTATTTAGGTTTTCAAGGCTATGGTATTGACTATGAAAAAGATGATTTTGGTCTTGACATTACAACTGCAGGAATAGCTACCGGTTTTAACTTTCACTTTTAACATTCTAATATAAATATCACCTATGAAAAAATCAATCTATTTAATTTTAAGTTTAACCCTAATCCTATTATTAAATGGATGTTCTAGTGTAAAAGTATTAAACTCCTGGAAAGCAGATAATGTAAACACCATAAAGGACAAAAACATTATTGTAATTGCAAGAACAGCTAATAATCAAGCACGAATCGCTTTTGAGAACGAGATCGTAAATCAGTTAACAGCGAGAGGCATGAAAGGCACTGTGAGTTTTACAAAATTCCCAAAACTAAATCCTAATCAAAAAGTGACCGAAGAAAAAAAGGAAATGATAAAAACCTCATTACAAAAAGAAGGTTTTAATGCTGTCGTTTTAACCGTAATAAAAGATGTGGAAGAGTTATCTAAAACCACTACAGACGGTGGACACTATGCAGGTGGAACCTATTATGGATTTTATCCACGATATTATGGAGGATTTTATGGCTATTACAATAATCCATTGTCTTATTCTACGCTTGGAAATTATGTTCCGGCAACCTTGAGCACCCAGACGTCAAATAACTATGTTTTGGAAACTGTAATTTACAATCTTGATGAAACCGGCGAAAAGCAATTGGTAGCGGTAGTAACCTCAAAAATTGAAGATCCGGAAAGCGCATCAATAGTAGCGAAGCAATACGTAAAAGCAATTACTAAAAGTTTTGATAATAAATAAAAAATGATAAAATGAAAAAAACAAAAATGAAAACGCTAGTCCTAACAATTGGTATAGGACTAATAGCATTTGGAAGTACATTTTCCAGTCCTCTAAATTCTAAAGAATCAAATGCAGATAAAGTTATTCAGGAAGTGCCAACATTGCCGGTTGGCACAATTTTATTTCTAAAATCTTCAAAAGTTATCAGCGCCAGGAATTTTAGAGCTGGGGATCATTTTTTTGTGGAACTTGATAAAGATGTGACCATGAAGGGAAAGGTACTTATCCCAAAAGGAACCATGGTACAAATGGAAGTATTGGTTTCTGAAAATAAAAAACGTAGAACAAGCACATTTGCTGTTACCGTAGGAGGCTTTATCATAGACAATTACCTGCAACAGGTAAAAACAGAAACCAAGGTAATTACAACAGAAGATATGGCAGGGCAAACCGTAAAAAAAGCGGCTATAGGCGCCGGTATCGGAGCAGCATTTGGTGGTGGTAAGGGTGCGGGTCAAGGTGCGGCCATAGGTGGTGCGATGGGCTTGATGAAACCCGGGCAAAGCATACAGTTTCCGGCTGGGACCGAAGCTACATTTCAATTAGAACTTCCCTTAAAAGTCGATTGGCTGTAATCTATAATTAATTGATGAAAAAGAAAAATATTTTTATTGTAATTGCAATCATGCTCATGGGGTTTAGTTCGCATTCACAGGTTTTACTATCTGTAATATTTGGCGATAAATTGAATTCCGAAGGGCTGGAATTTGGCCTGGAAGGTGGTTTTAACTGGTCGGATATCTCCGGTTTGGAAGCAGATAAACGTCTATCATCCTTTAATCTGGGATTTTATTTTGATTTTAGATTGAAAAATCAATGGAATTTATATACCGGAGTTTTGGTAAAAGCAAAAATGGGAGATGATGAATTAACACCTAATGATCTAGCGTTTCTCGAGATAACACCTCAGGAAGAAGAAGGCATTTATAGCCAGAAAATTAATTATTTTGTAGTACCGGCCTTAATCAAATATAATTTTAAGAACAGAATATATTTAGAGGCCGGACCACAATTTAGTTTGATGCATAAAGCGTGGGTTGAATTTAATTCCGATATAGACAACAAAACAATACGAATACGAGACTTTAATAAAGACAAGATCAACATGCTTGATGCAGGCCTAATTATTGGAACAGGATACAAATTAATGGCCGATACCGGTATGACCGTTGGTATTAAATATTATTATGGTTTTGCCAATGTCTATAAAGATGTTTCCGGTACTAACAACAGTTCCTTGTTTTTAAAGTTAAACATCCCAATAGGCGCTGCGAAAAGCGGAGAAAAAGTTCAAGACCAATAAAAAATAAGAATCGAAATGAACAGATCCCCATTATTAATCTTAATCGCAGCAGTATTTTTTATAGGGCATGCTAATGCACAATATGCTACAACCAAGATCAAGGATATACACGAAGCCTATACCGATAGTCTTAAGCAGGTAAAATATGACAACTTCTTTCCTGCTTGGGGGCAAAAAATCTATCAAAAAGGTTTTGATATTCCCTATCCAACCGGCGTCATGGTAAATTATGTATATGTAAAACAAGGGCTTATTATCGATAATATGCGATTAGGTCTGCAAACAGATAATTTAGATATTCCTCTTACTGGAGTTGATTTTATCGAATTTGGCAATAATTATACGTCTGCAAGTACAGTTATTGTTAGACCAGATATTTGGGTGCTCCCTTTTTTAAATGTGTATGGTTTATTTGGACGAGGTTCTTCTACCACAGAAGTAAATTTAAAATTCCCAATTGAACTGCAATCTATAGTTGAACAAAATGTGAACACAAATGGGTTTGGATTAACAGCAGCCGGTGGACTAGGACCTGTATGGCTGGCATTAGATTGGAATATTACCTGGAACAAACCTGAGTTGTTGGAAGAAGCAGTAAAAGTAAAAACCTTTGGTATTCGATTTGGTCATAACTTTGTGAATAGCACTAAACCTTACAGGAATATTGGGCTATGGGTAGGTGCTATGAGTCTATCATTAGGCTCTAATACAGTTGGGGAAATAAAACTTAGTGATGCGCTTCCACAAGAAACCTGGGATAGGGCTGATCAAATAGTTGCTACCTATGATGATTGGTATAACAATACAGCCACATTTTCTCAAAAGTTAATTGCCGACCAAACTTTAGGGCCTATTGTTAACGCGATAGGTGCAGCTGATGGCGCAGCCGTTGTACGATATGGATTAGATAAAAGCACAAAACAGAAATGGAATGGTGTTATTGGTGGGCAATTTCAATTAAATAAAAATTGGATGTTCCGAGCAGAAGGAGGAGTTATTGGCGATCGTAAATCAATATTGCTTTCTGCAAACTGGAGGTTTTTATTATAAAAAAAGAATGCAATTTATTTGAAAACATTTTATGAAAATTTTGTTGAGTATTTTTACTATAACAGTATGTTGTGTTTTTAATTTAGGGCTTATTGAGACACTTAAGTCTGTTCCTTTGAATGACCATCATAACGTAAAAGTAATTATTAAGGGAATAAAATCTGAAAAAGGGAAATTAGTTTTAGCAATATTTAAAGATCAAGAGGGCTTTAAATCAAAAAAACCTATAAAAAGATTAGAACTGAATAAATCCGATTTGGAAGAAATTGAAGTCGTATTGAAATTAGATCTAGGAACCTATGGAATTTCAGTATTGGATGATGAAAACAGTAACAACAAAATGGACTATAATTTTATTGGCATACCCAAAGAAGGGTTTGGCTTTTCTAACTATTATCATGAAGGTTTATCAAAACCTCATTTTGATAGATTTAAATTCGAGATTAACAACAGAGCAGTCGAATTAATAGACATTCGATTAAGATATATGTAAAAAGAAATGAACAATATAATGAAAGGAACTATTTTAAGTACGATTATTATCGCAGCATTTATGTTTACTTCTTGTAAGCAAGAAAGTGAAAAAAGAGAAACTCAAAAATCAGAGGTACAGATTGTTTCTGAAGTAGAAACAGATACCGTAGTAGACAAGAATGGAGTTACGAAATCCTCTAGTCCGGCAATTGTGGCAAAAGGAGAAGAAAAAGCAATCATTCAAAAACCCATAACCCTACCGGTGGGTACTATTCTTTTCTTGAAGTCTACAAAAACGATTACCGCAAAGAATTTTAATGCTGGGGATCATTTTTTTGTCGAACTGGATAAGAACGTGGCCCAGAATGGAAAGGTTCTTATTCCAAAGGGAACCATTGTTCAAATGGAGGTCTTAGAGTCTGAAAACAAGAAGCGCAGAACAAGCACCTTCGCTGTAACCGTTGATGGATTTATTATAGATAATTACCTTCAGCGAGTTAAAACAGAAACTAAAGTTGTAACAACTGAAGATAAAGCTGGCGGCACGGTTAAAAAAGCGGCAATAGGTGCGGGTGTTGGTGCTGCTTTTGGAGGTGGTAAAGGGGCTGGAAAAGGAGCAGCCATTGGTGGTGCCCTAGGCTTATTAAGCCCTGGTCAGGTAATTCAATTCCCTGCAGGTACCGAAGCAACCTTTCAATTGGAACAGCCATTAGAAGTAGATTGGTAATAAAATATATTAGAGGATGGTTCGGTTGATTTATTTTTTGTACCGCAAGCTCCGGTAGGAAAAGAAAAAACTGGGTAAAAACTATTCTAGTAGAAGGTTGGGAAATATTATTAAGACTTTACGATCCCCTTGAACTATATTTTGATGGTACCGGGAAGCCGGGAGATTTTAAAAAAAAGAATAATTACGCAGAAGAAAGCACTATGACTCACTATATCATTAAAAAGTTAAAATTTATTTTACCAATAGTTCTAGTAGCACTAATTTTTAACTGTAAGGAAGCAAAGGATAAAGAAAAAGTACAAGAAGAAACAAATATTGAAACAATAGAGAAAAAGCAGAATGAGGAAAAATTATATAAGGGAATGTTTTCATATGTTGCTAAAACAGATGAGTTAGCGTTTTATGAATGCAATCAGGAGCTTACAATTTCTGTAAGGCTATTAAAAGATAGTGACTTCAATTCGTTATTTGAAGCTTATAAAAAAGTACAAGAAGACAATATTTTAGATTTTGCCTATATAGAATTTAAGGGATATATAACTGATAAATTAGTTGCATCAGAAATGGATGACATGAAAACTATTAGGGTTACTAAATTCTTAAAAATTGACAAAAATAAATCCTGTAATTAAAATAATTAAATAATTTATAAATATCATGAAAATACTAAAATTTGTATTACCGTTAGTTCTAGTAGCATTAGTTTTTAGTTGCAAGCAAACAGAAAAAAAAGAAGAAGTAGAATCAGAAAATGTTGCTAAAGAAGTAGCAAAAGTAGATCCTCTGGTAGATTTACCAGATTGGCAATATGTTGGCTATAAAATTGTTCACCATATGACAGCACAAACAAAGCATATTGAAGAATTTGGATTTAATAAATTTGATAATCCACCAATTGCTAATTATCAATCTTTTGTGATTACACCAGCGTTAGATCATTTTTATTCTAAAGCAGTAGCAGATTTAAGAAATGGTCCTGTAGTGGTCAACACGCCTGCAAGAGATGATCGTTATTCAAGTCTGGAAGTATTTGATATGGAACATCATGCTATTTTTGCCGAGGTTACAGGTCCTGAAGCGCAACAATATGTAATAGCACATGTAGATTATGATGGTGAATTACCAGAAGGAAGGGCTGTGATAAGAACTAATGCACTATTTCCATTTGTATTCTTACGTACACAATCGTTTGAAATAACAGGTGAGAAAAAAGCGGATGACATTAGAAGAACAGCGAGTATTGAGGGCAAAGCTGGAGAAAAAGATGCAGTAAACCTTGAAAGCCCTCAAGCAATTATTCAATATGTTATTGATAATAACAAATCATATCCTCAAACTGAAGCCTTAATGGCTGAAGCTGCTAAAAACTATACACCTGAAGTACATAAAGAAACTTTTGAACATATAAAAACATTTTTGGCATCTGGGGAGATTAGTGGAAATGTAGGATGTTTTGAAGCTGTTGATGATCCTGATGCTGGTTCTCACAAAATTAGAGCGGCAGGTACTTTATTGGGGCATCTTGGTTTTCCTGTATATCATGCTTATTATCAGCAAATTCCTGTTGATAGTAAAGGCAATAGGTTATCAGGAGCCAACGGCCCATTTGTAGTAACAGTTCCTTACAAACCTGGTGTTGATTTGTTTTGGTCCGTTACAAGATATGGCGCTAATACATTTTTACCATTGAATCCGGCCGATATAAGTGGCCAAAATATTCAAGCATTTAATGCTTATAATACCAAACCAGACGAGAACGGTAATGTAACAATTACCTTTAGTATGGAAGATCCTTATGATGGAACCTATTGGATGCCTGTTAAAGAAAATGGGTATTACCTTATTGCTCGTTATTATGGTCCTACAGAAAGGTTAAATGGCAACACTGCAAAAGATATTGTTTACAAAGGAACTCTTTTAGAGCACAGGTTTGAAACAGTTAAATTTTAAAAAAATGAAAAAACTAAATATAGCCTTAGCAACTCTTATAATATTTGCGATATTTTCTTGTACGCAAACATCTAAAGATGTCGCAGAAAGTAATACCCAAGACAATTACCCTACAACAACATCTAAAACTAACTCCCCTATTGGTACATTGGAGTATAAAGGTGGTTTTCCAACCCAAGCCACCATCGATAAAGCCTTTAATCAACTGGACAGACAAAGGGCCACTCAGGCGTATCTTGAGTTTATGCCAATGACATCGGTAAATTCAATATTTGATGCTCACATCAGAGATTACGGCTGGAAGACCCCAAGCGATATACAAATCTATGTTGAAAGTGGAGCTGGAAAGATTGGAGCCATTGGGCTCACCTATAATACTGAAAGCGTTTATGCTTCAGCACATACAGATCTGAAAAAAGATGGCCCTACAGTAGTTGAAACACCACCTAACGTATTAGGTGTAGTTGATGATGGATGGCAGCGCTGGCTTACGGATCTTGGAAACGCTGGCCCTGATAAAGGAAAAGGCGGAAAGTACCTGCTACTTCCTCCTGGCTACGAGGGAGATGTACCAGAAGGCTACTTCGTTGTGAAATGTCCGACTTATCGCAACTGGGTAATGGTTCGCGGTTTCGTGCAAGATACCGGAACAGGCGAACAAGCTCTTGAGTACTATAGTACACGTTTTAAAATCTATCCATTAGCTACAGGTCCTCGTGAAGATGCCCAGTACACTAGCATGACTTTTAAAGGAGGTAACACCACTCATCCACGTGACGTTACTTATTTCGATCTATTGAATAAGATTGTACAGTATGAACCGGCTTCGGCCTTTACCAAGTACGAACTCGGTCTACTGAAGGCTCTGGGCATTGAAAAAGGCAAGTCTTTTTTTCCGGATTCGCGCATGCAGAAGTTGTTGACCGAAGGTATTCAAATTGGCGAAGCCATTGCCAAGGCCAATGCCTATTCAAATCGCCTGGAGGGAGTGCGAATTTATGATGATCGCAAGTATGAATTCCTCTTTGTTGGCGGACGCCATGATTTTATGTCGGGTGATGCTCTGTGGATAGATGCAAGAACACTGTTTCATTATGAAGCTATTGTTGTAACACCAGCAATGGCAAGGAAAATGGTTGGAATTGGCTCTCAATATTTGGCTTGCTATCGTGATAAAGATGATAACTTCTTAATGGGAGAAAATAATTATCAATTACACTTACCAGCAGGAATTCCAGCAAAAAATTTCTGGTCTGTTACTGTTTATCATCCAGATACGCGTTCCTTGCTTCAAAATGGAATGGCTAAACCAAGTGTAAGTACTTACGACAAGCCAATTGTTAATGAGGATGGCTCAATTGATTTATTTTTTGGACCGGAAGCCCCGGCAGGAAAAGAAAAAAACTGGGTAAAAACGATTCCAGGAGAAGGTTGGGAAATATTATTAAGACTTTACGGTCCCCTTGAGCCCTATTTTGATGGGACATGGAAACCAGATGATTTTGTGAAATTAGATTAATTAAAAAATAAAATAGAGAATCAAAAAAAAAGTGTTCTTATATTATTAATTATCCTTCCCATTCTAGGTTATTCCCAGGATGGGAAGGGTGTTATTGACTCTATTCTAGTACGTAGTAAAGACAGCACCAAAATTAAAAAAGTGACTTTTGATGGCTATCCTTATGCGTTTTATACACCTGAAACTCAAGCCGCATTTGGTGGAGGTGGTATATTTCTATTTTACACCTAAAACAAAATGGATGAGTTAAGACCTTCTAATGGAACTGGGAAATATTCATGTTTCATTTGCCCTTCGAAAATTCCCTGCAAATTATCTATATGTCTATTTTTTCCCATCGCCAAAATGTTAATCAATATATTAGGATTGTAGGCCGGTGCAAAAAAAGGGAATCCTTGAATATGATCCCAGTGAAAATGTGTAAATCCGATAAATAATTCAGGTTGATCAAAGCCATTTTTGATGAGATCCTTTCCTAAATTCCGAATACCTGAACCAGCATCAAGAATAGATATTCTGCCATCATCTCTAGTTATTTTTATCGAGGTTGTATTGCCTCCAAACTCTAAAAACTCTCGATCGCAAACTGGTATGGAGCCTCTTGTACCATAAAATTTAATTTTCTAAAAATGAATAGGAATACCTGGGAAAATAATGATGCTAAAGTTAAAGTGATAAAGCAAAATCATCCAGGAGATTCTTATGGATATCGTTTGGAAGATAATGATAAGGTTGTCGTGATTTGTACTGATATTGAACATGGTAATTCAGTTCTTCCCGAGATTGTAGAATTTTGCAAGGATGCAGATTTATTGGTACATGAGGGACAATATACAAGCAAAGAGTTAGAATCTCACCGTGGCTGGGGCACAGCAGTTATGATCAGGCTCTAGAAGTGGCAGAAAAAGCTGGAGTAAAAAGACGTGCTATCACGCATCATGATCCTGAACATGACGATATATTCCTTGCTAAGATTGAAAAAGAATGTCAAAAAAGATTTCCTAATTGTGTTTTGGCAAGAGAAAATATGGAAATTGTGTTGTAAATAGAAAAGCTAATTATCAATACTGCCTGCTTCATTTTACAGAGTTACTTCTCTACTTTCGACAAACTTAAGTCTTGCAAAAGCTGATCAAAAAGTATTAAGTGATTAATTTAAGTTAGTGTTTTATCTAAAAATGAATTATTTTTAAATCATTCTATTGATAATTAAAGCTATACATTATGAAATTAAAACGAATCACTTTATTTTTTGCTGGCAGTATTTAGCTTTAACCAAACACAAGATAAACCCAACATCCTTGTAATATGGGGTGATGATATGAGCAAAGCCACCAGAATGTCGGGCACTTCAATCGACATCACCGAGCGCAAGCGATCGGAAAAGGAAATTGTGAAGCAACAGGAGGAGCTAGAGAAGGTTAACCAGGAACTAAGAAAATACCATAAAAATTTTGAAAAATTTGTTTGAGGAAATTTTAGCGAAGAAGGAGTCAGAACAGAAGTTTTTAGGGCTTCTGAATGCTGTACCGGATGCCATAGTGATGGTTAACTATGAAGGTAACATTGAGCTCGTTAATCGGCAGACCGAGAACGTTTTTGGTTATGCAAAAAAGGAATTAATTGGTAAAAGTGTCGAGTGCTTAATGCCGAAAAGATTTCGTGCCAAACACGTTGATTTAAGGATTAGCTATGCGGAAGCTCCTAAGATACGCGAAATGGGTACAAATCTTGAGATTTTTGGACTGAGCAAAGATGGTAGAGAAATTCCCATTGATGTCAGTCTCAGTCCAATGAATATAGGAGAAAATAGGCTAATTATAGTTTTACTGCGAGATGTTACCGAGCGCAAAAATTCAGAGAAATTATTAAAAGAAAGTGAAGCACTTTTCAGAATGATATATGAATATGCTCCGATTATGATGGATTCTTTTGATAAAGACGGTCGGTGTATCTTGTGGAATCGAGAGTGTGAAAAAATATTTGGCTGGACTGAAGAAGAGATGTTTTCTCACGAAAACCCCCTCGAATTGTTTTATCCGGATCCGGAAGTGCGAAAACAGGTTATTAAAACTGTTAAGTCAAAACCTGGCACTGATTTTATTGAGTGGCACCCCAAAACAAAAGACGGTAGAGAATTAACTTGTTCATGGGCTAACTTTAAGTTGCCTGATGGAAAAATCATCAACCTGGGATTTGACATCACCGAGCGCAAGAATGCCGAAAAGGAGTTTAGTAGTCAGCAAGACATCCTGGCTCGGGTAGACCGTACTACGAGAATGGGGCAGTTAACCGGGTCGATAGCTCATGAGCTAAACCAACCACTTACAGGCATCCTCAGCAATGCACAGGCAGCAGAACTTATGCTCAAGAGTGGAAATTGGGATGTTGAGGAATTTAAAAACATTTTAACTGACATTATTAACGATACCAAACGTGGCGGAGAAGTGATTCACAACCTGAGAGATATGTATCGAGTGCAAAAGATAGAATTCTTACCTTTCAATCTCATTGAAACAATTAATGATACAATACAATTACTACGCAGTGAGCTTGTTATGAATCATATTGTGATTGACATAAAATGTACATCATCCATTCCAATCTTAAATGGAAATAAGATACAGATCCAGCAGGTCCTGCTTAACCTCATCATTAATAGCATAGAGGCTATGGAAAATAATAATCGGGGTAACCGCCTGATACAGATTCAAACTACAATTAATGATAATGAAGTTAGAACAACTGTGACCGACTCGGGTACTGGTATTGATCCTAACAAAATTAATAATATTTTTGAACCATTTACAACCTGGAAACCTAGAGGTACTGGTATGGGTTTAGCAATAAGTAACTCAATCATCGAATCGCACGGAGGAATAATGTGGTCAGAGAACAGGCTTGAAGGAGGCGCACTTGTTGGATTTACACTCCCCTTGATAAAAAAAGAGTTTAAAAATGAATGAACCAACAATCTATATTATTGACGATGATCCTTCGGTACGTGGAGGACTTACTCGTCTATTGCAAACTGCAGGGATGAACACAGAATCCTTCGCTTCAGCAAGTGACTTCCTGAATACTGAGAAAATAGATGAACCAGGTTGTATTGTACTTGACGTTAAAATGGCTGATATGACCGGACCAGAGCTCCAGGAAGAATTAAGAAATAAAGAGTTCTCTATGCCTATAATTTTCCTTTCTGCGCACGGTGATGTGCCCACTACTGCCCAGGCCATGAAGAAAGGAGCTGTTGATTTTCTGACTAAACCTGTCGACGTAAATGATCTGATGAAAGCAATCCATTTGTCCTTGGAGAAAGACAGAGAAAACCGTATTCTAAGAACCGAAAGTACTGTCATCCGTGAAAAACTCAAAACACTAACTCCTCGTGAACATGAAGTCATGACTTACGTAATCACAGGTATGCTCAACAAGCAGATTGCTGGTGAAATGACTATTTCAGAAGAAACAGTAAAAATTCACCGCGGTCGTGTTAAGCAAAAATTAGGGATTGTCTCAGTTGCAGAACTTGTTTACCTCTGCAACAAAGTCGGTATTGTTCCTGCCAAACCAAAAAAGTAAATATTTCTGTAAGGGTTAATTAAACCTTTTAATTTTCTTTTGCTATACCACTAAAATGGTATTGCACATCACCATATTTAGCAATAATTTAATGGCATGAATATGCCCAATTATGTCTTTGTTGTCGATGACGACCTATCAGTGAGAAATGGGCTTGCACGCTTGTTACGTACTGCAGGTCACAATGTAAAAGTCTTCGCTCGTGCTGAAAATTTTCTAGATGCCCTCGAATCTGATATGTTGGGATGTATTATCCTTGATCTGAGATTGCCCGGTATGACAGGCGAGGAGCTGGCTGTGAAACTGAAAGACCGTGGAATTGACCTAAAAATTATCATACTTTCTGCCGAAGACAATCAGGAAGCAAGGAAGATTGCAAAAGACATAAATGCGGTAGGATTCTTTCGAAAACCTGTTGATGGTTATGCACTGATTGACTTTATTAACTGGATTTAAAAACTACATACAAGGAAAATAATCACTAGAAGATTAAAAACAATAATTATGAAAAAAACAAACATTTTGAAATTAATACCAATTACTTTATTGCTCCAGGAAGTATTTAGCTTTAGCCAAGCACAAGATAAACCCAACATTCTTGTAATATGGGGAGATGATATTGGAACATGGAACATCTTAAATACAAACAATAATTTTAATCTAACCAAATACTATCATAGAACTGTAAAACGCTCTAATTGGTCAATGTGTGAGGCTTAAAACTCTTCTATTCGATGACAAAAATCGTAGTTTGCTAATAGTGATTAAATTACATTTATAGGTTATGTACAATTAAAAAAATGAAATGAAAAGACACCCACAAGAATACAGAAAAGAGAATTTAAAAGAAATAATGCACAAACCTCTTAAAATTGGAATTGGAAATACGAAATCTGATGAAATTACAAAGGTAATTGAAGGAGTAATAACTGAGTGTACTTTAGCCGCAAGTCTTCCTCATCTTCCAGGAACAGCACAAATTCTAACAGCAGACGGAGAAATCATAAGAAAAAGTTTCTTCGAAATTAAAAGTATTGACATTTTGTAATAAACTTACCCAAGCTCAGAATAAAATCACTCAACAGAGCTCCTTCTTAAAGACTTGTTATTTGCTTAAAAAGCATGTTAGTTTGAGCACATATTTGAGCTGTCAAAATATTGCATTGTTAAATCCCTTTATTCATAGCCCTTTCAACGAATTTAAGGTGGTCCTTTATAACCTAAATAATTGCTAAATCAAGTTTTTATTAGAAAATCAAGAGCATATTTCAGACCTTTTACAGTTATGTGTTTTTAACGAGATGATTATTAGTTGATTAAAAATAAATCACGAGGTACTAGTAGAACCTTATTATCCTATATCTTATTGGCTTGGGATGAAATCTCCCAATGGAATTAAATCAAATTAAAATTATTAATTAAAATATGCAGATATATTCCTGTTTTAGATGGCATTATGGCTAAAAAGGAGCAATAAAAGAGACGATTTATTATAGAATTAGGGATATGTAGCTGTTACAATGGTAATTCTAGTATTGTAGGTAAATAAATGTTATGGTAACTCTATATAACTAGAAAAACAAGTATGATAGTATAGAATATATCCCCTAACTCGCTATCTAAATATACTATACTTGATCTAAATATACTATACTTGCTTCATTGAGCTTTAGATACAGCTTCGCTAAAAGAGGAGAATCAAAACAATAACTCTCTACTCTTATCAGCTGTATTTCCAAGCATTATAATGAAGCTAATACTTGCTCCACGTCGCTTCGTCTACAGGGAGAAATCTCCAACAGCATCTCAGCTGTCCTTCGCAAGATAACACCTTAAACGTACTCTTAAAAGAGTTAAACATAGGTTATAGACTCATCTTCCTTTCTAACTGCCTATCTCGTGGCTTTTTTATAGATGAATCGCAATTTTAACAGGTTCTTATTCCCTATAATTTAAAATTACGAAAGAAATAATTAAAATTCATAGACAGTTTTTCTAGGTTTACTGACAAACTTAATGCAAAGATAAAGTATATATTAATCGATTATGATTAAAAAAAAGAAGTTTTCGGCAATTATGATTAAGAAAGGAGAAGTTATCTGCAATTATGAAAAAGTTGATTATTTGTATTCAATAGTGGAATTTCGGACAGCTTAAAGTAACATTTCTCAATTAATGCCCTCAACAAGACATAGCTGTTTTTTGGACTTAAATTGTTTCAGGTAGGGTTTAGTACCAAAAAGAGATGAAACTCTCTAATTTGCAATACGTCTAAACCACCGGAGATACGTTTGAAGACCAACAAATAAAGGTTTGCATAATAATTTAAAATTCTACAAAAAATCGAAAATTATGTAATGTTATTTGCATTTTTTGAAGAATCGTCAATTTCTTAATTCATTAATACTCCGTTTAGTTGCATAGAATAAATACCTCAAAATAAAGGGGACAATTATAAAGAAAGCTAATAGTTCTTCTTCTTTAGGATAATCGTTAAAAAAAGTTTCTTTATGTTTATTTAACTTAATTTCTAAATCTCTGATTTTTGATAAATAGGATTCTGATTTTTTCCTCTGAACTGTACGGTCTTCTTGTTTTTCGCTTTAACTCACTAATTAGTGAGCTAGCATTTTTCTTTTTTGGCATTTGTTCTGCTTTTAAAGGTTAATAAATGTATTAAATCTATCTCTTAGATTTAACCCTTTAAAAGTTCACTTTTAGCGGACTCGAAGTGGCTAAGCAACTAAAATAAATCAATTTTTCACAGGCTAAAATCAGGAATCGAAAAAGCAAAAAATATGCTGTTTTTTTGTTGAAAAAAATAATTGTAAACTGATATTTGTCATAGTTTAATTCTTTGAGAGTCATTAGCTTCGGGCTTCATTTATTGTTTAACCCAAAAAACCAAAAAATATGACAACATTAATCAAATCCAACAATCTCTTTAATTTAAAAATGTTAACTAATTACTAAATCAATTTAAACTTTAAACTATGAAACAAATTTACTTTTATAAACTCTTTATTATGGGAGTTTTGCTTTTTGGAAATTCTTTATTCGCGCAAACTGTTACAGGTGTTGTTACAGACAACAATGGTACCTTGCCTGGGGTAAACGTACTTGTAAAAGGAACTTCAAATGGTACCTCAACTGATTTTGACGGAAAATATACTATTGATAACATAGCAGCCGATGCTGTTTTAGTTGTTAGTTACCTTGGGTATGTTACCCAAGAGATTCCCGTTAACGGAATGAGTGTTATTGACATTGTATTAACTGAAGATGTACAAGCTTTAGACGAGGTTGTGTTTGTAGGTTATTCATCAAGAAAAAAATCTACTATAACAGGAGCTGTATCTACTGTAGATTTGTCAGATATGGAAAAAACAAGAGTAACTAATGTAGCTCAAGCCATGCAGGGGCAAATAGCAGGTGTGCAGGTAACGTCAAGTTCAGGTGCTCCTGGTGACCCAATAGAAATACGTATTAGAGGTGTAGGCACTATTGGCAACAACAACCCTCTTTATATAGTGGATGGTGTACCTACAACAGATATTTCATTTTTAAATCAGGCAGATATTGCAAAAATGTCTATTTTAAAAGATGCAGCATCGGCAGCTATTTATGGTTCAAGAGCAGCTGCAGGTGTGGTATTAATTAAAACCAAAAGCGGTACAATAGGAAAGACAAGTTTTGATTCAAGTTATTATATAGGAGTAAGCAATATAACAGATCTCCCCAATATGCTAAACGCAGATCAGTACATAAATACTTTAGAAAAAGCATGGAACAATACTTTTACTGGTGCAAATCCATATACAGCAGCTCAAGGAAGTTCAAATTTTGCAGATACAGATTGGCTTGATGAACTATTTGAACAAGGAATAACCCAAAATTTGCAATTTACTGCAAGTGGCGGAAGCGAGGAAACACAATTTCTTTTATCTTTAGGGTATTACGAACAAGATGGTGCTGTAGTTTATAGCAACGACAAGTTTAAGAAAGTTAATTTTAGAACCAATATAAATTCACAATTAAATGATCGTTTTAAAGTTGGCACCAATCTTCAATTATCGTTTACTCAACAAGATGCTATAGCTTCAACTGGAGAGAGTTTAATACGTTTTGCTTTATTAAGAGCTCCAATTTTAGCAGTTAAAAAAGATGTAAATGACCCTTTTTATTCAGAAAGTGACCCATTTACAGATTTGCCTTTTTATACAGGACCTGGCTATAATATAGCAAATGTCAAATCTTTATACGAAATTGTTGGCAACCCAATTGCACAAGCTTTTTTTACAGACGACGTACGAGAAGTTTTCAAAACATTTGGAAATGTGTATGGCGAATATGCGTTTTTAAAGGACAAAGAACTGATATTTAGAACCAATGTAGGTGTAAATTTTGACCTTTTTCACAATAAAAGATTTAACCAAAATTACGGAGATGACGATTTTGGGGCAGATGGTACTACCGAGGAAGGACAAGGAAGACAAAACAGACCTAATAGCTTGAGTGAAGTAAGAGGTGAGAGACTTGAGATTACGCTTACCAATTTGTTAAATTACAATAAAACGTTCAACGAAAAACACGATTTTACAGCTCTATTAGGCCAAGAATATATTGTTACAACTGGATCTGATATTTCTGCCAGCAGATCGCGTTTTCCTTTTGATTTTGTGGAAGATGAACTTAAATTAATTGATATTGGATCGCTTCAAGACCTTAGAAATGGGGGCTTTGCATCTAAATCTACATTGTTATCTTATTTTACTTCAGCCTCATATGTATATGATAATAAATATATGTTCACTGCTAATTTTAGAGCCGATGGATCTTCAAGATTTGGTCCAAATAATAAATGGGGGTATTTCCCTTCTTTTTCGGCAGGTTGGAAAATTTCTGATGAAACTTTTTTAAGTGATGTAGATTGGTTATCTAATTTAAAAATAAGAGGAAGCTGGGGACAAGTTGGAAATCAAAATATTGGAGATAACACTTTTAGAGCTTTATTTGCATTAGTAGATGGTGAAGTTAAAGAAGTTCGTAAAGCGAATCCAGATTTAAAGTGGGAAACTTCTACACAAACAAACATTGGTTTAGATATTGGGTTGTTTAACAATAAGCTGGCTATAACCACAGAGTATTTTATAAAAAACACAGATGATATATTATTACCTGTAGCATTTCCTTTTGCAACTACAGGGGATATACAACCAAGTATTCTTAATGCGGGTGAAGTTGAAAATAAAGGCTTTGAATTTTCTTTAAATTATAGAAATTCTGACCATGAAATTAAATATAATATAAGTGGAAACTTTGCTACATTAACTAATAATGTTGAAAAATTACATCCAAATGTTCCAGATATTTTTGAAAATGGCGGAAGAACACGAACTGCCGTAGGGCAACCATTAGGTGCTTATTATGGATTTAGAATGGAAGGTATTTATCAGGACCAAGCCGAAATAGATGGCCATTTAAGTGGCTCTAGTGCAGAACCAGGGGACATAAGATTTAAAGATGTAAATAATGATGGAATAATCAATTCTGATGACAGAGAATTTATTGGATCTCCAATACCAGATTTAACTTATGGTTTAGCTTTTTCTGCCGACTATAAGAGATGGGATTTTTCTATTCTTTTTCAAGGCGTAGACGGTATAGAAAGATATAACGACGGAAAGCAAATTGTGGATTATGATACACGCCCTTTTAACTATACTACAGGTATATTAAATGCTTGGGATGGACCAGGTACTAGCAATACAAGACCAAGAGTTGCGTTTGAAGATACAGGAGTTAGTAAAATATCTAGTATATTTGTAGAAGACGCGTCTTATTTACGACTTAAAAACATAGAAGTTGGGTATACTTTAGATTCTATAAAAGGAATTGAAAATCTACGTTTTTACATCTCTGGGCAAAATGTATTTACATCAACAGATTATACAGGTTTAGACCCTGAAGTATCAAGCCTTGTAGATAATGGAACATTTCCATCGTCAACATCATTTTTATTTGGAGTTAATGTTAAATTATAATCTTTAAAAATAAATAGCATGAAAAAATTAATTGGAATTATTAGTATTATGTGCTTCATTATAAGCTTTGTAGCCTGTAATGACAGATTAGATGAAGCCCCTCAAGGGCTTATAACTGAAGATCAGATTAATGAAGACATTTCAGTAGTTTTATTAGAAAATGCGGTATTAACGTCATACAAACCCCTAAAAAGTACTTTGAATTCCATTATTCCGGGATGGAGATGGGATTTAGGTACAGTATTTAGAAACGATATTATATTGCAAGATATGGCATCTGGAGATATGGATAAAAAATGGAGTCCAGATGGAGATCAAGCATGGATGGACGATGTTATAAGTTTTAATTTCACATCTCAAAATCAAGCTTTTAATGGTATTTGGGTGTATAATTATATAGGAATTAACAGTGTAAATATTGCTATAGGCTTTTTAACAGATGCTGCTGTAGTAAGTGGGTCTGGAATTAGCGATGCAGCTAAAAAACAATTATTGTCCGAAGCCTATTTTTTAAGAGCTTTTTACTATTTTGATTTGGTAAATCATTTTGGAGACGTTCCGTTAATTACTGCTAAAGCAGAAACTATTGAAGAAACATTAGCTCTTTCTGTTAGAGTTTCCGCTACAGAAATTAGAGCACAAATAAATCAAGATTTAACAGATGCTAAATCTTTCGCAAATAATGCTAAATTTCCTACACCTGCTGATCCGTGGAGAGTTTCAAAAGGTGCTATAATTAGTTTACAAGCCAAAGCGGCGTTGTTTAGCCAAGATTGGGGTGCTGTCTTAAGTTTAATTTCTGAGTTGGATGGATTAGGCTATTATAGCCTCAATACTAATTATTTTGATAGTTTTGATGCAACTTTAGAGTTCACGGACAATGAAGTAATATTTGCTTATGACCACCGTTTAAATGAAAATCCTGATAATAAAAATGGACTTCGTTCTCCAGTAGGATGGGGCTTTTTTGCTCCAACGGCAGATTTTGTTGCTGCCTTTGAAGCTAACGACCCTAGACTATTATACACCTCAACAGCCGACATAAACAATAAATTTTCACCTAAAATAGTTGGATCCCAATCTGGTTTTATCGATGATGGAAATAAAATTTATATTCGTTATGCCGATGTCTTACTTTGGAAAGCTGAAGCACTTAATGAAACAGGTGATTCTGCAGGAGCGGTTGCTATTATTAATCAAATAAGAAATAGAGCTAGAACAAGTGTAACTATTGACGGATCTGCCATACCGTCTGGTACTTTATCAGACAGATCAATTTCAGCAGATATGACTCAAGTAAAAAGTTGGATAATGTCTGAAAGAAGAGTTGAATTAGGTTTTGAATCTCAACGATTTAATGACTTAAAGAGATGGGGAACGGCTCAAGCTGTACTTACGGCACTAGGAAGAAATTTTCAAGATTTTCATAATCTTTACCCTATTCCACAGCTTGATATAGATAAATCAGGAGGATCAATTACGCAAAATGCCGGTTATTAATAGATTGATTATAGTCAAAAACCCAAAAAGATTTTAATTATAATTTTTCGTTTTTATTTTTAAATTTGAATTGGTTTGTTAAGAGAAGTAGTTTTAAGTAATTTCTACTTCTCTTTTTTTTGACTATTTATAAACCCTTTTTTAATGAATTATTAAATGACTGATATAGCTAACCGATATAATCAAAATCCATTATTATCCCCAAAAGATTTAAAGCCTAGTGAGGAAAATATGATAATTGAATGCCTACTTAATCCAGGTGTCTTCGAATATAATGGAAAAATTGGGCTTTTGGTAAGGGTTGCCGAACGCACAGTGCAAAAAGAGGGAGTAATATCTGTTCCTGTTTATAACAATCAAGGGAAGGTTGAAATTTTTAAATTTAATCTTAACGACCCCAAACTTGATGCTTCAGATCCTAGAGTTATTAATTACGATGGAATTGATTATTTAACAACCATATCTCATCTCAGGTTACTTTTTAGTGATGACGGAACTACATTTTATGAATCGAAAGAGTATCCTTCAATTTTTGGAGAAGGCGAATATGAATCCTATGGCATTGAAGATTGCCGTGTGTCTAAAATAGAAGACACCTATCATCTTACCTATACCATGGTGTCCTCCAATGGAGTAGGAGTTGGACTGAAGACGACCAAAGATTGGAAGAATTTTGAAAAAAAAGGAATGATTTTTAGCCCTCATAATAAAGATTGTGCTCTATTTGAAGAAAAAATTAACGAAAAATATTTTGCACTACACCGACCTAGTAGTCCAGACTTAGGAGGTAATTATATTTGGATAGCAGAATCACCAGATGGTATTCATTGGGGAAATCATAAGTGTATAGCCAAAACTCGTGAAGGGAAATTTGATTGTAAACGATTAGGTGCTGGAGCTGCACCAATTAAAACAGAAAAGGGCTGGCTATTGATCTATCATGGGGCAACAATGGAAAACAGATATTGTTTAGGAGCTATATTATTAGAACTTGATAATCCTTCAAAAGTAATTGTAAGATCAGAAGAACCTATTATGGAACCAATTTCAGAGTATGAACAAACAGGTTTTTTTGGCAATGTAGTTTTTACAAATGGTCATATTGTTAAAGGCGATACAATTCAAATGTATTACGGCGCATCAGACGAGTTTGTGTGCCAGGCAAATTTATCAATTAAAGAGATATTAAAAACACTAGAAAAATAATGGGGGAATTAGCCAGAGTAGGATTAAAAGATTTCACACGAAGTGCAAAAATATTAATAATTACCAATACAATTTATGCTTTGGTATTACCAGTCATAGATATTTTTGTAGCCTCATATATTATGCGAAACTCAAACGACCCATCCAAGGTTATCTTATATCAATTAGCAATATACATAGGTATTCCAATTACTTTCTTCATCAATGGTTATTTGTTAAATAAGATAAATATCAAAAGATTATTCTCACTTGGGATGATACTTAGCGGTGTTTCAATGGTGTTTATGATGTCTTTAAAAGAAATTAATTATTTTGGATTGATATTGGCTGGTTTAATAATGGGAATGTCATTTGGTTTATACTGGGCCAATAGAGATTATTTGGTGCTCTCAACTACAAAAGATAAAATTCGGAATTTTTATTATGGATTAGAGACTTTTATTTATACAATTATAGCATCAATAATACCAGTAGTTATTGGCTGGTATTTAATGAGTGGAAATGGAGATTCAGGTAAAGTCTCAAACGAAGCGGTAAACGCAAGTTATAGAGTGATAACAGGTATAGTTTTTATCATTACAATTATAGCATCAATAGTATTCCATTTTGGAAAATATGAAAAACCAAAAAGTGAGAAATTTCTTTACTTCAAATTTCATAAACTCTGGAAAAAAATGATTCAACTTTCAATGTTAAAGGGGTTAGCTCAAGGTTTTATTGTTACAGCACCTGCTATGCTGATGATGAAATTCTTCGAATCAGAAGGGGCTTTAGGTTCAGCCATATCCATAGGCGCAATTATTTCGGCTGTAATTATGCTTGTTTTAGGTAAACTATCAAAACCTAAACATCGGTTAATTATTTTTAATGTTGGATTAATAGGTTTTTTCCTCGCGTCCTTTTTGAATGGTTTATTATTTAGTACAACAGGAGTGATACTATTTATGTTTTTGTTGTTAATTTCCAGACCTATTCTTGATATAGCCTATTTCCCTATACAGTTAAAAGTTATTGATATACTTTCAAAACTTGAAAACAGGAATGAGTTTTCTTATTTATTAAATCATGAGTTTGGTTTATTTGTTGGGAGATTTATAGGAGCAGGTACTTTTTTGGTTATCGCTTATTTTATAAATGCAGATATTGCCTTGCGGTATGCCTTATTAATCATTGGCACAGTACAATTACTTTCTATAATTATTGCAAAACAACTTATAAAACAACAAAAAACAGTAGAAATTGAAAATAAATAGATTACATAATGTAATAGTTCTTCTTGTAAGTTTATTCCTTATTTCATGTAGTAAAACCACTTCGAAATTTGAGATGGTTAATCCTGTTAAACAAGAATCAATAAAGCGAGTTGAGGGAATGCCCAACCTTCCTAAACCGTTTAAAATCCTTGACTTTAATCAATTGGCAAAAGATTATGATGCAAAAGTGTATGATTTAAACCAAACAGGAAAATATTGGCCTTTAGTTTGGAAAGACAATTCTCGTAAAAACTTTGATCAAGAAACGTTTGGAATGTATACTGCAATGGGAGATATTAGACAAGGTACTAATAATCATAAAGGAATATTTCATGAGTCTTTAGCCACTATAGGTTCTGTATTAGGTGCTAGTATTGTTGGAATAGACAAGTCAAACCAAAAAGGAGAAAATTATGTTGGGATGCTAAAAAACTATTTTAATAGTGACACAGAATGGAATATTATCATGAATAATACGTGTCCTGAGGTTGCTTTATTAGGAGGAGGTTATGCAAGAGATTGGTGGTATGATGTATATCCGAATGTGCTATTTTATGCTGTAGCAGACCTATACCCAGAAGAAAAAGATTATGAGTACATACTTCGTTCAGTAGCCGATAAATTTTACCTTGCCGATTCTATATTAAATGGAAACTATTCTCATACCTTCTTTGATTACGCTTCTATGGAACCAAAGAAGAATTGGATAGTTGCACAAGAAGATGTTGCTGCAGGACATGCTTATGTATTATATTCAGCCTACCAAAAATTTAAGGATCCTAAATATTTAGAAGGAGCAAAATCATCATTGGAAGCACTTTTAAATCAAAAAGAAAATTATTTTTATGAAATATTGATGCCCTTTGGAGCTTATGTTGCAGCTCGTATGAATGCTGAAGAAGGTACAAACTATGATTTTAACAATTTATTGACATGGACCTTTGATGGAACAGCTGTAAGAAGAAAAGGTTGGGGAGTTCTTGTTGATAACTGGAATGGTTATGATGTTTCAGGATTAGTAGGAAGCACAATTCATGGAGGAGGTTTCGCTTTTTTAATGAACACGTATGATACTATGTGGCCTCTTGTTTCTATGGTTCGTTACGACCAACGTTATGCTAATACTATTGGAAAGTGGATGTTAAATGCAGCAAATGCCTCTCGTTTATTTTATCCGTACGAAATTCCAGATGAACACCAAACCATTCCTAATGAAAAAGAGCACACAAAAGGAGTTATTGCTTATGAAGGATTAATTAAAAATAATGATTATGAAGAATTCAAGCATCTTAAAGCTCCTGTTGCAATAGGTGATGGTCCTAGATGGGTAGAAGGAAATCCAAATATTTCTCAATTCAGTGTATATGGTAGTGGACATGTAGGTATCGCAGGAGCAATTATTTCAAAAACTAATATAGAGAATATCTTACAGTTGGATTTGTTGGCAACTGATTTTTATAAGGCAGAAGCGTTCCCAAGTTACCTGTATTACAACCCAAATCCAGAAGACAAAGAAGTAACAATTTCTGTGGGAGAAAATGAAGTAAAAATATACGATACAACTAAAAGAGCTTTCATATCTCAAAACGCCAAAGATAATTTTACTTTTAAAATAGAAAAAGAAAATGCAGCTGTACTAATTTTTGTTCCTAAAAATGCAAAAATAAAAATTAAAGAAGGTAAACTGTATGCAGAGAATGTTATAATAGACTATCGTTATTCAAAAACAAATAAAAATGAATAATTCAGGTATAACAATTAAAAAAATAGCAAAGACTTTAGGATACTCTCCATCAACAATTTCTAAAGCCTTAAACAATGCTCAGGATATAAGTCTAGTTACAAAAAAAAAGGTAATTGAAACGGCCAATTTATATCACTACAAACCCAACTTTTTTGCTAAAGGTTTAAGAAATAAAAAAAGTTTTATACTAGGTGTTATACTATCTGATTTGAAAGACACTTTTTTTCTAGAAGTATTAAATGGATTACAGTTGAGTCAACAAAAAACAACTACAAAATTATGGTATACCTAACATGCAATAATTTTATTAAAGAAGTTACTTATACCAACCTCTTATCTGAAAGTAATATTATCGATGGTCTAATTTTCTCGCCTTCTAAAGAAACTTTGATTTCAAAAAGAGATAATCATTTAAAGATTCATATCAAAAAGGGGCTTCCAATTGTATTTCTAAATAAAGATGACTCTCATAATTCTTCATCAAATATTTTTAATAAAAAAAGTGATAGTAATATTTCAAATAAAAACGGATATGAAGCAGGAGGGAATTCTGTAAAAGAATTATTAGCAAAAATAGAAAGTATAAACCTTTTTAAGGTTATATAGTAATGAGTTTAATAGAAAACACATACAAGGATTTAAGTAAAAGAGCAATAAAAGTCTTAAAAAAAAATTGGCAAGGGAGTTTTAGTATTCCCTGTAAAGGATTATACCCATTTCAATGGAATTGGGATTCTGGATTTATAGCCATTGGGTTTGCTCATTTTGATATGGATAAAGCAAAAAAAGAAATTTCAACGTTGTTAGATGCACAATGGGGAAATGGTTTTATACCTCATATTGTTTTTCATAATGAAAGTGATACTTATTTTCCTGGACCAGATTATCATCAAACGTATTTACACCCTAAAGCTTCAAAAAAATATAAATCCACAGGAATGACTCAACCTCCTGTAACAGGATTTGTACTACAAGAATTATATAAAATAGGAAAAGATAAAGAAGATATATTACTTTTTATAGAAAAAGTAATTGATAATGTATATGAAAATCATAATTATTTTTATGAAAATAGAGACCCTTATAACGAAGGGCTAGTCTATATATACCATAATTGGGAATCTGGCACGGATAACTCACCTATGTGGGATGGTATTTTTAAAACAATGGATTCGCCGGAATATAATTTTGAAAGAAGAGATACAGCACATGTTGATGCTGCACAAAGGCCTTCAAAAAGAGAATATGATCATTATTTATATATTCTTGAAATTGCAAAAGAACATAATTATGATGATAAGAAAATAGCCGAATTGTCTCCTTTTTTGGTACAAGATCCTCTTTTTAATTCGATACTTATAAAGTCTAATCAAAGTTTAATTGAATTATATGATCTTATAGGGAATAATCAAGAAAAAATAAATCAACTAAAAAAATGGCAAGAAAAAAGTATAAGGTCTTTTAATAAAAAATTATTTGATAAAGAATTAGAAGCTTATATACATTATGATCTTAGAAATAACAAACCTATAAATTATATATCATCTTCCTCTTTTTCACCTTTATTTGCAAATATTCCAAGCCCAGAAAGGGCACAGATACTTGTAAATACATTAAACAAAAAGTTTGGTGGAAAAGACAAATATTTATGTGCCTCATTTGACCCAACAAATAACTTGTTTAATCCAAAAAAATATTGGAGAGGTCCGGTATGGATTAATATTAATTGGATGTTGTATTATGGTTTGAAAAATTATGGTTTTAACCAATTGGCCCTTCGTGTAAAAAAAGATTCTATAGAATTAGTAGAAAAGGTTGGGTTTTATGAATATTTTGATCCAAGAAAGGAATTTTATAAAGAAAATTCTAAAGGCTATGGAGGAAATAATTTTTCATGGACTGCAGCTTTGGTTATAAATTTATTAAACGAAAACTAATTTGAAATGAATTGGTTAGATTATAGTCTAATTATAGCATACATCATTTTCTTTTTAGGAATGGGCTTCTTTTTTAAAGAAAATAAAAATTCCAAAGACTATTTTTTGGCAGGAAAAAGCTTAGGATGGTTTCCACTAAGCCTTTCCACCATGGCGACACAGTTATCTGCAATTAGTTTTATTTCGGCACCTGCGTTTGTAGGCTTAAAATTAGGAGGAGGAATGAAATGGCTAACCTTTGAATTTGCTGTACCATTGGCTATGATCTTTATTATGGTTGTTATTATTCCACCATTATTTCGTTCAGGAGTAGTTAGTATTTATGAATTTGTAGAAAAGCGATTTAGTTCTTCAACACGATTAATTCTAAGTATTGTTTTTCAAATAAGTCGTGCATTGGGTACAGGCGTTATGGTATATACTATTGCTATAATTTTGCAAGCAGTTTTAGATATAGATTTTGTTTACACTATTTTAATCATTAGTGTTATTACTATAATATATTCATGGCAAGGAGGTATGAAAGCTGTAGTTTGGGGAGATGCTATTCAAATGATTATTTTATTCACGGGTTTACTCATTTGTTTGTATTTTGGATGGAATCTTTTACAAGAGCATGGTGGTTTAGTAAAAGGTTTTGACCCTGAACGATTAAAAGTTATAGATTTTAATTTAGGCCTTGGAGAAGGTAATGAATATGGTTTGTTACCAATGTTAATAGGAGGTTTCTTTTTATATATTTCTTATTATGGTTGTGATCAAACTCAGGCACAAAGGCTATTATCCGCTAAAAACGAGAAAACGATAAGAACACTTTTATTAGCTAATGGCCTTTTTCGTTTTCCAGTAGTTTTAGTGTATTGCGTAATGGGACTTATTATAGGCGGACTAATTACTTTGGCTCCAGATTTTCTTGAAGAAATAGCTATTACTACTCAAAAACATTTTCCTGAAGAGTTTGCAAAGAATGGAATAAAAGCAGATTTAATGGTACCAGTATTTATAATGAAGTATTTACCACATGGGCTTATAGGCATATTAATGGTAGGTATACTTTCGGCTGCAATGTCGTCCTTAAGCTCTACTGTAAATTCTCTTTCGGCAGTAACAGTTGAAGATTTTTTTAACAGAGGAGAAAAGAAACTATCAGATAAAAAATACATGTATATTTCAAAAGCTTCAGTCGTTTTTTGGGGAGTTGTATGTATAGCAGCTGCGTTTCTTTTTGGCGGAAGTAAAAGTTCTGTTATAGAGATTATCAATGCTATTGGATCAGTATTTTATGGGCCCGTTTTAGTGACTTTTATTTTAGCATTCTTTTCAAAAAAGGTTAATCATATTGGCATGAATGCTGGAATAATTATTGCCGTTCTAATCAATTTAGTTTTTTCTAAAACTATGCAAGAAATGTTTCATATTGATTTAGGATTTGATATTTTTTGGATATGGCTTAATTTCACAGGAGTTATTTTGGCCCTGCTTATTGCTTATGTCGTGAGTGCATTTACAAAAAGTGTAGAAGTTAAAAGCATTTCAAACTTCAATATTTCTATTAAGAAATCTGATTTTTTAATTAAAGAAGTTTATATATTAACAATCTTTTTTATGGTAATTTTAGTGTTTAGCTTTTTCATTCCAACCATTTTCGGATAAAAAATAATTATAATGAAAAGAATAAAAACAATAGGTCTATTTCTCTTTTTACAAATATTATTGGTGAATTGTGGTTATGAAAATAAGGAGAAAATGCAACTTGTTTTGCCAGCTCACTCACACAATGATTATGAACATGTTAAACCTTTGATTGACGCTATTGATTATAAGTTTAAAAGCATAGAAGTAGATGTGTTTTCCGTTGGAGATTCACTTTTTTTGGCACATGATTTTGGTGAAATAAAACAGGGTGAAACTCTTCGAAAATTATATCTGGATCCGCTTAAAAAAATAATCTCAAAGAATAATGGGTCTATATACGGGGAAGGAACAGAGCTGATTTTATTGGTAGATATCAAAGACGATGGATTGAGAACTTATAAGCTTTTGCATCGAATACTTGAAAGTTATAAAGGAATGTTTACATCATTTACATCAGGTATAAAAAATTCAGGACCAATTATGGTAATTGTTTCGGGTAATAGACCTTTTGAATATATGCAAAAGCAAATAATAAGATATGCAGGTTATGATGGGCGAATTTCAGATTTGGATTCTGGAATATCGTCTTACTTAATGCCTTTGGTTAGCGACAATTGGCAGCATCATTTTAAGTGGAATGGTGTAGGAGAGATGACTATGGATGAAACAAATAAACTAGAGTTAATTGTAGATAAATGTCATAAAAATGGATACATGCTTCGATTTTGGGCTACCCCAGATAAGCCAGGAATTGAACGAAATGCAGTATGGAACAAATTAAAAAAAGCATATGTTGATTTAATAGGTTCAGATGACTCGAAAGCACTCCAAACTATGTTTTTAAAACAATAAGCAATAGTCTATTATTAGTGTGTAAATATGAATCTTAAGTATAAATAGTAGTTAAAAAAAATGAAAACAAACAAATTTTTTAAAATTATTGCATTACTACTTATTGTTAATTGTAGTGTCATAGTATCCTGTAATACGCAAAGGTCAAAAGAGAAAAAACAAGTACAAGATATTGAATCTTGGGCATTAACCTCTTTTGTAAAAGTAGATAGTATTAATCCTATTCTGGAGCCTAAAATAGATACAGAATTTTTATGCCCTGTAAGAGGGAGTAAAGTGAAATGGGAAGGAAAAGATGTATTTAATCCTGCTGTTTTAGTAAAAGACAACAAAGTTTATATGCTATACAGAGCAGAAGATTTTGTAGGAAAACATAAAGGCACCTCTCGTTTAGGCTTAGCTATAAGTGAAGATGGCTTGCATTTTAATCGTTTACCGGAGCCAGTATTTTATCCCGAAAATGATGAAATGAAAGAATTTGAATGGGAAGGTGGCGTAGAAGACCCACGTATTGTAGAAGATGAAAATGGAACTTATGTCTTAACATATACAGCTTGGAATGGAGATAAGGCACGACTTTTTATTGCAACTTCTACAGATCTATTAACATGGACAAAGTACGGGTCAGCATTTAAAAAAGCTTATAATGGAAAGTATGCTAAGGTATGGTTAAAAGCGGGATCTATAGTATGTAAACGCATTGAAGATAAGATGGTTGCTACAAAGATTAACGAAAAATATTGGATGTATTTTGGTGAGTCTAACATTTTTCTTGCATATTCTGATGATTTGATTAATTGGACTCCTTTAGAAAGAGATACTAATTCCTCTTCAGAAAAATTGATAGGACATAGTATAGATGTTCCTAATTTATTACCTGTAATAATGACCAGAAAAGGTAAATTTGATAGTCACCTAATAGAGCCGGGACCTCCTGCAATTCTAACAGATAAAGGAATACTATTAATCTATAACAGTAAAAATAGTGGCGATTATGGTGACCCTTCATTTGCTCCAAACACATATGCTGCAGGACAAGCTTTGTTCGATAAAAACAATCCTTCAAAAATGATTAACCGTTTAGACAGCACCTTTTTAAAACCGGATAAACCATATGAAATTGATGGTCAAATCAATCATGTTTGTTTTCTGGAAGGATTGGTTCATTTTAAAGGAAAATGGTTTTTGTATTACGGTACAGCTGATTCCAAGATAGCTGTAGCTGTAAAGGAGTAATAAATAAATATCTATCAATTGGAAGAAAACACATTTGAAACTAAAATGGCAAAAAATAGAAAAAACAAAATGGTTTATACGCAGCATGGCTGGTGTTCACCTTAATTTTTATATCAATGACAACACAATTTAAAGCGCAGTCACCAATAATTGGTGCACAAATATTTATAGAGCCAGGACAGAATAAGCATGATGTAGAAAAATGGTTTAAAATACTAGATGATCATAATATGCCGGTATGTAGGATAAGGTTATTCGAAGATCAAATAAATTTAGGAAACGGAAAATGGGATTTTTCAAGATATGATTATGCTTTTGAAATGGCTCAAAAATATGGAGTTAAAATATTAGTGACCCTTTTCCCATCAGATAAAAGCGTGGGAGGTTTTAAATTTCCGAGAAATTTTGAACATCAAAAATCTATAGAAGAATACATCCGTCAATCTGTCAGACATTTTAAAGATCATCCTGCATTAGATACCTGGGTATTGCAAAATGAACCTGGAGATTACTCTTATTCTAAAACTGAATATTCGCTCTCTAAATTTAAAAAATGGAAAGCACAGCAAAAAAGACAAGCAGGTAATCAGTACATGAAAAATCTTCCTGAATTTGAATTATTTTGGCGTGATTATACAACGGAATATCTAGGTTGGATAGCAAAAATTGTAAAAGAAGAAGACTCCAAAGGATATACTCATATAAATAACCATGATCTATTTTTTAATTTAAAACAATATGATTTTCCCCAATGGATGCCATTTTTATCAACCTTGGGTGCATCTATTCACGCATCCTGGCATTTAGGGTATTTTGAACGTGAACAATACACGATGGCAATTACTGCGAATTGTGATATTATAAGTAGTGCAGCAGAGCCAAAGCCTTTTTGGGTAACTGAATTACAGGGAGGTACGAATATTTTTAGTGGATTTGATCCATTATGTCCTTCCGAAGATGATATTGCACAATGGCTGTGGACATGTATCGGGTCAGGTGCTGAAAGAATTATTTTTTGGACATTAAATGCAAGAGCTTCTGTTGCAGAAGCAGGAGAATGGGGAATGGTTAATTTTCAGAATGAGCCAACAGATAGACTTACTATGTCAGGGAATATTTCTAAAGTTTTATTAGAAGAAAATGACTTTTTTGAGAAAGCAAAAACTGTAAAGTCAGACATTAATTTGATTTACTCTCCTGAATCGATGATTATTTTTTCTGAAAAAACTATGTCATCACAATTTGATGAGGATGTACTTGGGCGAGGAAAAGGAGCACATATAAAATCATTGCTATCTTATTATGAAATTTTATTAGAAATGGGTATATCTTCTAATGTCAAGCAAATGGATCACTTTGATTGGGAGTTAAAAACAGATAAACCCAGAATTGCCATTCTTGCCAATATGCTATCAATTCCGGCAGAATTTAAGGAGAAAATTTACACTTTCGTTGAGAATGGAAACAAACTAATAATTACAGGATTAAGTGGATTTTATGATGAAAACATGCACAATGTTTATATGAGCACAGACCCATATAGAGAACTTTTTGGAGCAACTCTAGCAGAATATAAATTTGTTCGTGGCTCTTTTGATATCCAGTTAACAGACCCTCAAATAAAATTACCTTCACATTTAGTTAAAGGAATAATTAAAACGGATAATGCCAAAGTAATAGGAATCTCAAATAGTGATACTATAGCTGTTAGAAACAAATATGGAAAAGGCGAAGCGGTATGGATACCTTCTCTTATAGGGCTTGGGTCTTGGCAAAAAGATAAGACCTCTTTTGCATCTTTTGTTAAGAACGAAACAAAAGAGGTAGCTAAAGAACTTCCTTTTATGCTATCTGAACATACCAAGAATGTACTATTAAAAATCATGAAGTCTGGTGATGATTATCTCACCGTTTTAGTAAATATGAAAGATGAAAACGTAACCGTTGGGTTAGACAATAATGCAAATAAAAAAGCTAGGATAATCTTTGGAGGAACACTTATAGAGAATATAAATATTGAGAATATAAACTTGGCTCCTCAAGAAACAGTTGTTTTTCTATGGGAGTAAGATGAGCTAAACTTTTATAGAAAACGACTGACTTATAATCAATTAATCAACAAACGGATGAATTTATAATTCAAACAAAATTTGAAAACAAAACTCCCTTATAGTGTATTTCATGACGAAGACACTAATTTTGATGCAGTTGGAAACCTCAAACTTGGGCAAGATTCGAGAGGATTAACTTGCACAACTTTTGCTAAAGTTGTTTTAAAAGGTTGTTATGTAGATGTCCTAGACGATGTTGGCTGGCCCGATGAAAGAGAGGAAGATGTATTTTGGCTAAATGGAATGATAAAATATTATAAAGAGAATGTTAAAGATTTACAAAAGAAAAGAAAACTGCTGACTAAAGAAGTTAAAAGAGAAACGAACTATAAAATAATAAGTTTATTAAAATTGAAAAAAACCAAGATTTCAGTTAAAATTAATAAACTAAATGAATCTATTAAGGATTTTATTGAAGGAACTGAGTCCGTTTTTAAACGTTATAGGTCAGAAGAGTTTTCGGCCAGTGCCTATTGCTCTTTTAGTCAATTTCCTATTAAGTTTGAATATCCACCTGAAAGTCCATATGAAGGAGCGAAAATCATGGGTGAAAAATTATTAGTCTTACTTCCGGATTCAATCAATGGTTAATTCATTAAATAGAGACAGTGATTTGTTTAGATTTCCATACATATTAAAACATGCTTCGATTGGAATTGGTTAGAATTACTGAAAGACTAAATTGGTTTTCTGCTTATTAAGATAACATTTATACCGTTTCCATAAAAAATTGCCACTAAATTCACCACTATTGTAAAACAAAAAACTCATAACTTTCTAAAAATTAGATTAATATGAGTTTTAATAGTGGTACCTCCAGGAATCGAACCAGGGACACACGGATTTTCAGTCCGTTGCTCTACCAACTGAGCTAAGGTACCTCGCTAAATGCGGATGCAAATATATGCCCAATTTTAGTATTCGCAAAAGAAAATTTATAAAAAATGGCTTCATCCGTTTTTAATTTATTTTATAAATGCGAAGAATGCTATTCCCAATTAATATAATGTTCAAATTAGGAACAATTATTGTGGTTCATTTTGTAAATTTACAACCTTTGATTTGTAATAATTAACGGGATAGCATGCTTTCTTTTTATGTGAGGATACTGCCTGCTAATCCTTACAAGAGAAGGAAAATTATAAAAGAGTAAAGATGAATCTGATCATTGATGTTGGAAATACCAATGTAAAACTCGCTGTTTTTAAAGCGCATGAACTCATGTACAAAAAGCGTATTTCCCTGGATAATATATTACAGGAGATCGATGATCTTATCAATGAAATTAAGGATGTCAATAAAGCGATTATCTCTTCGGTTAGAAGATTAAAAGCAGGAGATATTGAGAAGATCTCACGGCAATTTGATATATTGGTATTGGACGCTTCTACTAAAGTGCCATTCCAAAATAATTATAAAACTCCCGCCACTCTGGGGGTGGACAGAATTGCATTGGTAAGCGCTGCTGTGAGTCGTTATGAGTATAGAAATGTGCTCATAATTGATGCCGGAACATGTATAACCTACGATTTTATTAACAGCGAAAAAAAATATCTGGGAGGATCTATTTCTCCGGGGATAAGACTGCGATACCAATCCTTAAATAATTTAACGGCAAACTTACCGTTATTAGAAACAAAAATGCCGGATAATTTTATTGGAGACACCACAGCCGAATCCATACATTCCGGTGTAATTCAGGGGATTTTAAATGAAATTGATGGCAATGTTATCGAATATGAGAATAATTTTAAAGATTTAACAGTTATTTTAACAGGAGGCGACTCCAATTTCTTGTCAAAGCAATTAAAAAGTAGCATATTTGCCCATTCAAATTTTCTTTTGGAAGGTTTGAACTATATTTTGGAATTTAATTCGAACGAATGATTAAAAAACTTTGTTTAGTTTTTATTGCCTTTATTGCGCTAAATGTACACTCACAGGAAGGAACAACTTCTCCATATTCATTTTATGGCATTGGAAGTTTTAATTTTAAAGGAACGGCGGAAAATAGAAGTATGGGTGGGTTGAGTATCTATATGGATAGTATTCATGTAAATTTGAGAAACCCGGCTTCCTATGCAGGGAACAGTTTAAAAATAGGCCCTTTTAATGGCGAAGGCAGGCCGGTAAAGTTTACTGTAGGAGGTGGTCATTCAGACGTCAGTTTAGAAAGTAATTCGGCATCGGGTAATAACAGTTCAACATCTTTTGGTTACCTTGCATTGTCCATTCCTATGGGAAAGTTCGGTATGGGCTTTGGTTTGTTGCCATACACATCGGTAGGATATAAACTCGAGTCTTCAAATAGTGAGGATGTACTTACCAATAGGTATATAGGCGAAGGTGGCGTTAACAAAGCGTTTTTTGGGATGGGCTATCAGCTAACAAAAGATTTGAGGATTGGTGTTGATGCCAATTATAATTTTGGGAATATTCAAAACAGCGTAGTAGAATTTGTATATGATGATGAAGGGAACCCGCTGCAATATCAAAGCAGAGAAAGTAACCGGTCCGATTTAAGTGGTTTAAATTTTAATGTAGGCCTGTCGTTTAATCCAATGATTAATGAAAAATTACAACTTACCACTGCGTTTACATTTTCGCCAAAAACCGATTTGGAGTCTAGTAATGAACGTACTTTTGCTACCATCGTTATCAATAACTTAACCGGGCAGGAATTTCCGATAAACGAAATAGAAGCCGATTTAGAAGCTGAAGGATTGGATAATACCACCTTAACGACACCTTCGAGAATGGCATTTGGACTGGGAATAGGAGAGCCAAGAAAATGGTTCCTTGGAGCGGAATATACATTTTTAAAAACAAGTGAAATTTCGAATAGGATATTTGAAATAGATAATACTATATTTGAAGACGCATCTACGATTTCTGTTGGGGGGTTTTTTATTCCACAATACGGCTCGTTTAATAATTATTTAAAAAGGATGGTCTATAGAGCCGGAATACGATTTGAAAATACCGGTTTAAAGATAAATAATGAAACTATAAATGAGTTTGGCATATCTTTTGGAGTAGGACTTCCTGTTGGAAATTTCTTCTCAAATGCTAATATAGGAGTTGAGGTTGGACAGAGAGGAACTACGAACCAAAATTTGGTTCAAGAAAAATTTATAAATTTGCAAATTAGTTTATCCTTAAATGACAGATGGTTTGTCAAAAGAAAATATAACTAACACTTTAATTAATATTTTGAATTATGAAGACGAAAATTACAATCTTATTAGTATTCCTGTTTCTGGGGGCTAATATTCTTTCGGCTCAGCAGGGGCATGAAGAAGATATGGCTACACTCTCCATATTTAATGAGTATGCAAAAGCTAAAAATTATGATGCAGCATATGGACCGTGGATGGATTTGAGACTTAGAAATCCCAAGTTTAGTCGAGCGATATATACGCATGGAGAAAAAATACTGAATCATAAGATTGACAAATCTTCGGGTAGCGAACAAATCGCTTTTGTAAAGGACCTTATAAAACTTTGGGAAGAAAGACAATCCTATTTCGCAAGCAAAACGCCAAAAGGGCAATACATGGCTAAGACCTGTCAATTAATGTATGATAAAAGGAGTGCATTAAATAAGACCCAGGGTGATTTATATGATTGTTTTGATAAAGCCTATAATACAGATGTGAAAACATTTACAAATCCTAAAAGTTTATATACTTATTTCTCTTTAATGGTGGACTTGTACGACTCGGGTAGTAAACCTGCACAAGCGCTCTTTAATAAATATGAGGATATAAGTGAAAAAATTGAATCGGAGATTAAAAATTATACCCAGAAACTAAATAAGTTTATCCCATCAGATGATGAAGTAGAAGTCGTTTTGACTAAAAAAGATGAAAAGAAAGTAAAATCATATAATAGTTATTTATCAGCCTACAATAAAATTGGAGGTAGTGTAGACAGCAAGCTGGGGGAAAGAGCCAACTGTACAAATTTAATACCCTTGTACACCAGGGATTTTGAAGAATTTAAAAATGATGGCATTTGGTTGCAAAGAGCAATGAACAGAATGTTTGCCAAAGAATGTACCGACGATCCATTGTTCGTTAAGATCGTTCAACAAAAAAATGCTTTGGAACCTAATGCTTCTACAGCCTATTATTTAGGAATTTTAAAAGAAAAAGAAGGCAATAGTAGTGAAGCGCTTAGCTTCTATAATCAGGCAGTTGAACTTGAGACCGAAAGTTACGAAAAGGCTAAAATTTTATATAGAATAGCCACAAAGTTTAAAAAAATCGGAAGTTATGGAAAGGCAAGGAGTTATTACAGAAAAGCTTTAAAACAAAACCCTTCATTAGGTAGGGCCCACATAGCCATTGCGCAAATGTATGCCAAGAGTGCAAACAACTGTGGTATGGATAACTTCACTAAAAGAGCTGTATATTGGTTAGCAGCACAAGAAGCCAGAAAAGCAGGAAGAGTGGATGGTACTTTAAGATCGGATGCCGGCAAGTCTGTTGCAAACTATATGGCCAAAGCTCCGCAAAGAAGTGAGGTATTTTCTTCAGGCAGATCCGGAGAGACTATTAAAATTGGATGTTGGATAGGATCGAGCGTAAAGGTCCCCAGTTTGTAAATGAACCAAATTTCAAAATATTATGTATTAAGCATGGTCACAGTTTTTACTGTGACCATGCTTTTTTCATGTAAAAATAATTTTAAAGAAGTTCAAAATATTGGTGCCTTAGATAGTGGTCCATTAACAATTGCAGAAAATATCAATACAAAATATACAGATTCAGGCAAGCTGAAATCCCATCTTATCAGTCCGAAAATGTTAAATTACTCGAACAGGGAATTTGCGTTTTACGAATTCCCGGAGGGTATTAATCTCACCCTTTTCGACAAAGACAATAACGAAAGTAATGTAGTGGCAGATTTCGCCATTTTATACGACGAGACAGATCTCATAGACCTTAAGGGGAATGTAGTGCTAACCACGCATAACAAGGATACCCTTTATGCCGAACAATTGTTCTACGACCAAAAAAAGGAATGGTTGTTTACCAATACACCCGTACGATTTCGAACAAAGGACCAGATCATTAATGGTAACGGGTTCGATTCCGATCGAAACTTTTCTCAAGCCGCAGTTTTAGAAGTTACGGGAAGAATATATATAGCCGAATAATCAGTATCTTTATAACTTCTAATTTATAATAACAATTATCCATTAATGAACTTACTTAAATTTTTGCAATATGCCTATTTAATTTTTGCGATACTCTTTTTGTATGATGCAATAATGAAGTGGAATGTTGAAGGAGAAAATCCTTATATTTCTTTAGGCCTTTCAGCATTAGCCGTGTTTATGTTTTTTTTCAGGAAAAAGTATCGTAAAAGATTTGAAGATAGAGGGAAACTTTAAAAGATGAACTTCGATATTATTGTAATTGTTGTATCTCTTTTGTTTTCGGCATTCTTTTCCGGAATGGAAATAGCCTATGTGTCTTCCAATAAAATTCATATTGAAATAGAGAAAAAGCAAAATAACTTTTTGGCAAAAGTACTTACAAGACTTACGATTAAACCTTCTAAATTTATTGCAACAATGCTTATTGGAAACAATATAGCATTAGTAATTTATGGGTTTTTCATGGGTGAGCTTTTAGTGGATTGGTTTCAATCGCAATTGCCCACGGGTTACGGGTTTGTAAATTATTTGTTTACCAATTTAAGCTTACTTACACAAACCGTTATTTCCACCTTAATTATATTATTTACTGCCGAATTTTTACCAAAAGTATTTTTTCAGATATATTCCAACCTCTTTCTCAAGATTTTCGCGTTGCCGGCCTATTTGTTCTATGTCCTATTTTCTTTGATATCCGATTTTGTTATATGGATCTCGGATTTGGTGTTGAAACAGTTTTTTAAAACCGATGGCGATGAAGTGCAATTGGCCTTCTCTAAGGTAGAATTAGGAAATTATATTAGTGAGCAAATGGAAGATATCCATGATAATGAAGAAGTGGATACCGAAATACAAATATTTCAAAATGCGCTGGAGTTTTCCGAAGTAAAATCGCGCGAGGTCATGATACCCCGTACCGAGCTCATTGCCGTAGAAATTCACGATTCCATTACTGCTTTAAACGCGTTATTTACATCTACAGGATATTCTAAAATATTGGTCTACAAAAATACCATCGACGATATATTGGGTTATGTACATTCTTTTGAGTTATTCAAAAAGCCGAAATCTATAAAATCCATTATACTTCCGGTGGAGTTCGTACCGGAAACTATGCTCATAAAGGACGTATTGAATGTTTTAACGAAAAAACGTAAAAGCGTTGCCGTGGTATTGGACGAATATGGAGGGACATCCGGTATTATGACGGTCGAAGATATAGTTGAAGAATTGTTTGGCGAAATAGAAGATGAACATGACACGATTGAGCTGTTGGAAGAAAAAATAAACAGGACCACTTATAACTTTTCTGCAAGACTGGATGTCGATTATCTTAACGAAACCTATAAATTTAACCTCCCCGAAAATGAAAATTATGAAACCCTTGGAGGCCTTATTGTAAATAGTACCGAAGAGATTCCATCAAAGGACGAGAAGGTGAAGATCGAAAATTACTTGTTTACCATTCTTGAAGTGTCCAATACAAAAATTGATGTAGTCTCGCTTCAAATTCTGGAAGAAGAGTAAAAATCTTACGATATGCAAATTTATCCGCTGTTCTCCTTTTATTATTAATTAGAAAATGGTATTTTCGCGCACGATAATTTTTGTAAAATTTATACTATTAGATGGCAATTTTAAATAAAATCAGACAGCGAGGGCTTTTCCTTGTAATCGTAATCGCAATGGCATTATTTTCATTTGTCTTAGCCGATTTATTTAAGAACACCGATGGCTTTTCGAGTAAATCCCAGGAGGTGATCGCAACGGTTAACGGCAAGGACATTGATCGCGAAGCATTCATGAATAAAGTGGAAACCGCACAACGGAATGCCGGTGGGCGCGGAACAAGCACCCAGGCTATGAACAGGATCTGGGACCAGGAAATTAGAAGCGCTATTATGGAATCTCAATATAATGTGTTAGGCCTGGTGATCGAAAGAGATCAAATGAGAGACCTGTTGAAGTTAAGCTTATCTTCATTTGAGGAATTTAAGGACGTCGATGGTATCTACGATGAGAATAAATTGAATGAATTTATAGCCAATTTAAAGGAGATCTCGCCAGAGACCACCCTGTTAAATGGAACTCCCATAAACTATGAAGCATGGACTAATTTTGAAGGTAATGTCGCCATCGGAGGAATGCAGCAGACCTATTTTAACATGGTTAAAGCCGGAGTCATAGGAACCCTTGCCGAAGGAGAATTGGATTATAAATTAGAAAATGACAAGGTCGATATTAAGTTTGTACAAATTCCTTATGCTTCAATTCCCGATAGTACGATAACCGTAAAAACATCGGATATCACAACCTACATCAATAAAAATAAAAGCAAATACGAAGTAGAGGAGACCCGTGATATTCGTTTTGTACAGTTTGAAGAAAAGGCATCTCTGGAAGATGAAGCCAATATAGAGGCAGGTTTTGATAAATTCATTAATGGAAAAATTGAATTCGATAACGGTGTGAACGATACTATAATTCCGTTTGCAGACGCAACCGATAATGAAAATTACGTAAATTTTGTGGCTGGGTCTGCCATAAAATATATTGATAATTTTGTTGCTAAATCTGCTTTGCCAACGGCTTTTGCCGATAGCATTTACAACTTGAATCCCGGAGAGCTTTTCGGGCCCTATAAAGAAGGGTCGTATTATAGGTTAAGTAAGATGGTTGAAGTAATGCAGTTGCCGGATTCTGTAAAGGTGAGACATATTCTAATTCCATTTGTAGGCGCAACACGAGCAGATGCCAGTGTTACGAAAACCAATGCCGATGCCAGGAAGACCGCAGATAGTATTTATAATGCTATAAGAACCGGGCGTTCTACTTTTTTAAACCTGCTCGATTTATCATCGGACATAGTGAGTAACGAGAAAAATGGTGAATTGGAGTTTACATACCAGGCTCCCATGGCGCCGGAATTTAAAAATTTCTCATTCGAAAACAATATTGGAGATCTGGATGTCGTACAGACCACATTTGGGTATCATATTATCGAAATATTGGATCAAAAGAATAAACAGAAAGCGGTAAAAGTGGCTACCATAGCACAGACCATCGAACCCACCGAGCAAACCAGGGACCGGATATTTAATGAAACTTCAAAGTTTGAAATTGCTGTGGCAAACGACGATTTTGATGCCATTGCTAAAGACAATAATTATGTCGTCAGACCTGTGAGTAGCGTGGGTGTACTCGATGAGAATATCCCCGGTATAGGAAATCAAAGAGCCATAGTACGATGGGCTTATGAAAATGCGACTAATGTGGGTGATATAAAACGATTCAACATTCAGGGTGGCGGTTATGCTGTCGTAATGTTGTCGGCAATAAATGAAAAAGGATTAATGAGTACACAAAAGGCTTCGGTTACAGCCTTACCGGCAATTAGAAAAGAAAAGAAGGCCGAGTTGATAAGAGCGAGAATATCGGCTACAACTTTGGATGAAATTGCAACAAGCGAAGGTCAAACGGTTAAAACCTCTTTGGCGCTAAACATGAAAAGCCCGACACTTTCCGGTGCGGGAAGAGAGCCTAAGGTTATAGGAGCGGCATTTGGGTTGGACGAAGGAGAAACTTCTAAACCAATCGACGGTAATTTAGGGGTGTATATAGTTCAAGCCACTAAAGTTACTCCGGCAGATGCACAACCCGGTTATCAGGCCGCTGCAAACAGGGTGAGCACTACCAAAGTCAATAATGTGGATGCGGTGTTATACAATGCCTTAAAGGACGCTTCGGAAATAGACGATAACAGGGCCACATTTTATTAAGCAAAACCACTTTAATAACATAAAAAGAGCTTCATATAATGAGGCTCTTTTCATTTTAAGATCATATCATTATAAGAAATAATCGTAGGATATCCCTTTAGCCTGAAATATTCCATGGAGTTTTCATCTCCGGTAACTAAGGTAAAATCCCCACCCCAGGCGCCCAGGCTTTTTACAGCCCCCTCGTAATCACTAAATAAGTCCTCCCTAATGGGTTTGCGTTTAATGATCTTTGAAATGATCTTTTCATGAGAATTTATCAGGACTTCGAATTCCTGCAGGGTATCACAATTAATTATTTTGGATGTTATATCACTGATTTCTGAGATCGCCGAACCGGCATTATTTATATTGGCCTTGTATTGGGCTATGCCCTCGCGACTGTCCTGTTTTTTATTTAAATGAACGAAATAAAGGGAGTCTTTAAATTGAGGGTAAAATTTAACCGGATCAATAGTCCTGTTATCATTTTGTAATTGATAAGTTATGGGCGAGTTGTAATTGGCACATGCAATATCATACCCGCTACCCCCAAAGGTCTTATCCAGTAATTGGTAGGCATCGACATTAGCCCATTGGGCCACATTATTTATTAGGGTAGAAGAGGAGCCTAAACCCCAAAACTCCGGAAAATCAAGTTTGGTGGTGACTTTATATCCCCCTTTAAAGTTTAAAAATTCCGGGTTAAGTTGTTTGGCCGAATTTAAAATTTGTATCAATACTTCAGACCGCTCACCGTGAGGATTAAAATTTCCGGAAGCGATGGCTTCCATTGTAAATACATCCTCATACCAGGTGAGCCCGTTGTGGCTAATACTCTTCCAGATCAATTCCGGTGAATCATTATTTTCAACGGTAAGCGACTGTCCAAATTTTGTTGGGACAGCAAGCGCCAACGCTCCATCAAGGACAAGATATTCGCCGGTGAGCAATAATTTTCCGTTGCTGTAAAAACTATGCATTAAGCCTTAAATTTTCTATAGCCTCAACAACGGAGCTATGCGTTACCACATTGGTTTTAAAATATTCTACCAGTGTAATTTTTTCATTTTCGCTGGCCTCGAACTGATTTAGAATATTCATTAAATGCATTTTCATATGTCCTTGTTGTATTCCCGTTGTAATGAGTGAACGCAGCGCTGCAAAATTTTGAGCCAGGCCTGCAACGGCTGTGATCTGCATCAGTGTCCTGGCATTAGGGTTACCCATCATGTCCAAAGCGAGCTTTACTAAGGGATGAATGCGGGTAAGTCCGCCTACGGTTCCCAGTGCTAATGGAATTTCCATCCAGAAGGTAAAGACTCCGTTCTCAATTTTAGCATGAGTTAAACTTGAGTATTTCCCGTTGCGGGCGGCATAAGCATGTACCCCGGCTTCAACAGCCCTGAAATCATTTCCTGTGGCCAGGACAACCGCGTCAATGCCATTCATGATCCCTTTATTGTGGGTTACTGCC